>Ga0233425_10000573_pt1 | contig 93883 bp, 137 predicted proteins | sample Watercolumn_Towu_2_FD_181712 | JGI IMG/M metagenome (GOLD analysis project Ga0233425, IMG submission 181712) | Freshwater microbial communities from Lake Towuti, South Sulawesi, Indonesia - Watercolumn_Towuti2014_140_MG | ecosystem: Environmental > Aquatic > Freshwater > Lake | place... | reverse complement strand
TGGGGAATATGGGTACCCATGCTGACGACCTCTACTTACGGTGGTCTTGACGCAGTGCGCATCTATCACAGAGCATCAGCAACACCCCCCTAACCCCACGGAACCCTTCAAGAAAACGTGTCAAGGAACATTCAACATAATGTTTCAGAGCGACTCCCTTCCCGGACTAAACAGAAACTTTGAAGACCCCAAGTGTTCAGCACCCGTCACCGCGCCGCGTCAAGGCGCCTGACGCCTAGACCATTCTCTCACCCCCGTCAAGCTTTTTCGACACGCCCTCGAGCGGCTCGCCGCTCGAGCCGGCCGAGCCCCCGAGCCCCCGAGCCGGCCGAGCCCCCGAGCCCCCGAGCTCTCCCTCCCGAGCCCCTCGCCCTCGCCCTCCCCGAGCCCCCGAGCCCGAGCCCCTCTACCTCGCCGACCCCGACCCCGAGGCCCTGGGCCCCCCGACCCGCCCGGGGCGAACCAGGCGAACGACCAGGCCGCGCATCCGCCACGCAAGTATCCGCCAAGTATTAGCGACACAGATACCTAACCACTATGTAGGTGTATGTGTGACTAGACACTGCGCTAAGTGCGTGATATCACAGAGAAAAGCACTAGTAACAGGAAAGCCGTTTACATCACACACCGGTGCGTCTACAGTAGGGATCGCGGAGGATCCCCATGAACCTGAACTGGCATCCCAAGGTCACCAGACGCCTGGACAACGGCAAGCACCTGACCGCGCACGTCGCTCTCTACAGCCTCCACACTCCCCAGCTTGCCGTCGACGTCGGCCTCGCGACGTCGGCCAGCGACTCGGCCCGCCCCATCATCAGCGAGCGGGTCTTCCTCGACTTCGGGGCGCAGGCCATCCGCACCGACGAGGACATCGTCGCCGCTCTGGATCTCGCGATCGACATGGTGGCGGCGAAGGTGACATGGGTCGCGTGTGTGCGCTGCGGCGAGCAGCGCCTCGACACGACGGATTCCAACAGGTTCGTCCATCGGGACTGGGACCCGGCGTTCAAGTGCAAGTCGAAGGGCGACGACTTCGCTGCGTACATGCGCGAGGTCTGTGACCGCACGCAGCCCCTCTGCGAGGCCTGCTTCCTCGCCGCGTGGGAGAAGAACTACAAGCGTGAGGCCGACGCCGAGGCTGCGCGGAAGCGCGACGACGAGCGGAAGCTCCTCGCGGAGGGGTACACTCACGAGGTCTCCGCCTGGGTCCACCCGCGGAGCGGCGACGACTATCAGGTCTCCTGGTACTCGGTGGGGCCGATGACGGAGCGGCAGATCCACGGGCTGCTTCGTCGTCGCGGGTCCGTGCGACTGGACGACTGGACGCAGGGGCCGATCGCCGGGAGGCTGTCATGAGACGCTACATCATCACGAACGCGGACTCCGGGCACGTCTACGGCGTGTACCTGGCGCGCGACCCGCGCGCCGCCATCGAAGCTATGCTCGCCGGGCTGCCGTGGGATGGCGGGGACCCGCGCATCCCCGACGAGGAGCTTCTGGCCCTCGCCGGGCTCGCCACCCTCACAGCCACCGAGATGCCCCCAGACTGGGTAGACGAACTCATCGCCACGGAGGTGCCGTCATGAGCCGCATCCTGTTCGCGGGTTCATGGTGGACCACGCTGGGCGCAGCGGCCGCAGCGTATGCCGCCACAGTGCTCCCAGAACCGGCGGTCATCGAGCCGCACGAGGACGCGGACGCGGTAGCGCTCGATCTGATCGCCTACTGGACCGGCGAGGCGCAGAAGATCGGTGAGGACGTCACTCCCGAGGGCGCCGAACCAGCGGAGTGGGAGGAGGCCTGCCACAGAGCGATCGTCGAGCGCATCGCGGCGTGGCGCGCGGAAGACTGATCACTGACCCGCCACGGTCCGCGCCCGACTCGACGTCGGACGCGGCACGGGGCGACTCAGCCCTGGGTCTGCACGGAGCAGGCCTGACAGAACGCGGCGGTGCCGCGGACACGGAGGTTCACATGGTCCACACCCAACACATCATCAGTGTGACGTACTCTCAGGCGGCGCAGCGCGCTGCGATCCTGGCTGGCCTGCCGGCGGCGCAGGTGCAGTCCTACGAGGTGGACGCGGCGCTGCTGCCCCGTCTCCTCGCCCTCCCGTGGACGGAGGTGTCGACGGCCGGCGTGGCGAGCTGCCACGTGCCGCCCGGGATTCCTTACTCGCGGGAGGAGGCCGAGCAGGGGGAGCGTCGGCAGGACAGCTGGCGGCGCGGTGGCTATTACGGGCAGTGGGACGGTGGGACCGTGGCCGCCGTTCCACTGATGACCGCGGAGGAGGCGATCCATCACGGCGAGCTCGTCGTTGCCCAGTTCAAGGCACATCTGAAGGAGCAGCATGCGCAGTGTCAGGCAGCGAAGGCTCAGAAGGACGTCGAACAGGCGGAGCGCGAAGCGCGGTACAGCGCTCTTGTCGAGGAGTGGCTCGCGCTGCCGAAGGATCGGCAAGTGACGCGCTGCCACCCTGGGTCGCGGACCGACTTCCGCTTCCGGACGACTCTCCGGTCGACTGCGCCTTCGCTGCCGCCCTCGTACTCGAACGCCAGGCTCAAGGCGCGCGAGGCCGAGCTCGAGTCCTACATGGCCGAGCTCCAGGCGGATCTTGAGGAGATCACGGCGGCGCAGGACGCCGCGTGGCTCAAGGCGTGCTGCGCGTACGTCGAGGCGAACGTGCCCGAGTACGCCCGCGCAGCCCGCGAGGGCAGGGACGTTTCGCGGCAGGCGAGGGATGCTTTCGCGGCGCAGGTCGCTGCGCGCCTGGCCGAGCACGGATTCACGGTGCTGGATACCTATTGTCTCCGGAGCCAGGACGTGCCGACGACCCACGCCTATGAGGTGCTCGACGAGGTGCGCAGCGTCCTGAAAGACTTGCCCGCGCTGCCCGCGACCATCACCACGGAGATCCAGCGAGGAGACACCGAGTTCTCCAAGGGCAGCGAGACGTGGCGCACGATCGTCGAGGTGACGATCGCCTATCCGGACGACACGTCGGACGCCGTGTCGGTGCTGGCCGAGGTGCTGACCGACGACGAGGAGGTGGTGTCTTGACCGCCACCGAACCCACGCCGCGCGTGACGCCGGACCAGCGGATCGCCGCCCTTCGCGCCGTGGTGACGACTTTCGGGCCGCCAGGGATGCTCGCGCGCTACGACGTGCGCGCGGTCCTGCGCCAGCTCTTCCCGCTCACGGGAGCTGTCGACAGTTACCAGACCCTCGAAGACGGGCGCGAGGTCGTGGCCCTGCCGCACGACGTCTGCTGCGGGCTCGTCGACCTGGTCGAAGAGGCGTTCGGCCGCTTCTTCCGCGACGAGCTGTCTCGTCAGCAGTTCGCCCAGGGCTGGACCGCGTGGGCGAACCTCGCGACGCCGCACACGGGCTGGACCACTGCCAAGCTGTGCGGCTTCATCGCTGCGGCGCGTGCGACCGTCGAGGGTGGCTACCGTCCCCTCTCGGTCGACGCATGGGACGAAGCCCGCGCGTGGGCGGAGAGGCCGGCGCGCGAGGGCGCCTGAGCTGACCCCTCGCCGCCGACCAGGGCGGGCCCGGGTGCGACCCCCGGGGCGAGGGCCATTCACCCCAGTGAACAAGGAGAGCATCATGGACAACCCCTCGGACAAGTCGTCGTGAGCCGTCGCGAGCGCCGCAACCACTACGATCTCGGCGGGCGGCGCCTCAAGGCCGCGGTAGCTGGGATGGCGGACTGCGATCTCGCTGATCGCGTGGCGATCGGTCGTTTCCTGTTCGGACCTCTCACCCGTCGATCGCAGGCAGCCCCCGACATGGGTCCGAAGGTCCTCGCGCCGCCCAAGGTTGCAACCGAGGAAGACTGACATTCCCTCGCCGCCGACCAGGGCGAGCTTCCGGGTGCGACCCCCGGGGCGAGGGCTGCCGCAGCACGCGGCGCAGGAGGACACCATGCAGGTCACCCACGTTCAGCGCTGGCGCGCCGGTCGAGACACCTACCGCCCGGCCGGCGAAACGATCCGCACCGCGGACTACGAGGTCGCGGCGATCGAGAGCGACACGATCGCGAAGGACTTCGTGATCGCGCACCACTATTCGGGCTGCTACCCCGCGGCTCGGTTCCGCTACGGGCTCTACCGCCACGGGGCCCTGGTGGGCGTCGCCGTCTTCTCTCAGCCGATGTCGTCGGGGGCCCTCAAGCCCTTGCCGGGGGACCCGGCCGACTCCGTGGAGCTCGGGCGCTTCGTCTTGCTCGACGACGTGCCGGCGAACGGTGAGACGTGGTTCCTGGCGCGCGCGTTCGAGCAGCTCCGAGACGAGCACGTGGTCGGCGTGGTGTCGTTCTCCGACCCGATGCCGCGCAGGAACATCACGGGCAACGTCGTCTTTGGTGGGCACGTCGGGACCATCTACCAGGCCTCCAACGCGGTCTACGTCGGGCGCGGGTCTCGTCGGACCTTGCACATGCTCCCCGACGGCACCGTCTTCTCGGCGCGGGCTGCGTCCAAGATCCGCCAGCGGGAGCGCGGCTGGCGGTACGCAGCTGCGCAGCTCGAGCGGTTCGGCGTCCCGCCCCTGAGCAGCACGGCCGACGCCGCCGCGTGGCTTCGCGACGCCCTCAAGCAGGTGGCGCGCACGACGCGCCACCCCGGCAACCACAAGTACGCCTGGGCCCTTGCGAAGCGCGACCGGCGGCTCCTCCCCGCGAGCCAGCCGTACCCCAAGGTGGCCATTCAAGCGTAGGATCAGGCGATGAGCAGCGACCGGTCTTGGTACACGGGTGGCATCCCGCCGATGGACGGCTTGCACCGCTACACGGAGATGATCTGGGGCCCCGACGACCCCGAGCGCGCGCCGCGTCCGAAGGGCGGCCAGAAGGACAAGGCGCCGCACAGGACGCTGTCGAAGACGAAGGCGAGCGACTGGATGCCCGCGATCCGGAAGCTGCTCGCGGACGGGAAGCCGCGGACCTTGAACGCGATCGGGGTGATTCTCATCGACAAGACGGCGAGCATCACCTCCGGGTCGCCGTTCGCCCAGGCGTTGTGGCAGCTCGTGCAGCAAGGCGAGCTTGCGTTCGGCGAGCCGGCGCCGATCCTGTTCGTCCTTGCGTCGAAGGTGAAGGCGAAGGTGTTGTACAAGAAGGGGCGCTACATCCTCGACAGCGAGCGCGACGACGAGGAGGAGGGCAGCGAGCCCGAGCCCGCGCCCCCGAAGACGCCGCCGAAGGCCTCCAAGTCCCCGAAGGCGCCCCCGAAGGCCCCCAAGCCTCCGAAGCCTCCGAAGGCCCCCAAGGCTCCCAGGCCGAGGGGGCGCGAGCTCGCGCCCTGGGAGGCCGCTCGAATCATCGTGACAGGAGGAGGACGCTCATGACCGACAAGATCGAGATCGAGATCCGCATGGCCACCGCCCTGGGCGCGCTCGAGGGGAACCTGTTGCGCAAGGGGCGGCGCACGGTCCGCGACATCTGGCACACGCTGCGGGACATGCGTCACCCGACGGTGGAGCTGCGTCTTGCGCTGTGCGCGGGCGTGGCGCGTGGCTTCTTCTTCTCGCGACGATGAGGGCTGCGATGAACGGCAAGACGAGCAAGACGAGCAAGACCAAGAAGACCAAGAAGACGAGGAGCACTCGCAAGGCCAAGCCGCCGCTCACGCCCTGGGAGGCGGCGCAGGTGGTCGTCGAGTCGTCCGGGCGGGCGGCTGGCCAGGAGGAGGAGTGCTGGGACGAGCTCTTCTGACGCCCTCCCAAGAAGCGCCCGTGAGGCGCTCAGGAGATCGAGCAGCTACAAGTGTGGGAGGTGCATCATGAGTGAAGGCGAAGAGAGCCTGAGTGAGCTCGCGCGACATGTCCTCAAGAACCCCGAGTCCGACGCGACGCGAGACCTCCTGGTCTTCGCGCTCTTGGCCTACGCCAAGGCGTGCGAGCGGCTGGCGGCTTCGTTTGCGGACACCCTGTTCGCAGCGATGACGGTCGACCTCGGGCACTTCCGGCGCGGCTGCCGGGCTCGCTTTCAGGCGATCGAGGCGCGCGAGCTCGTGCGCCGCCTGGAGAACAACGCCGACATGGCTCTGATCCGAGAAGAGGCCGCGGAGCTGCTCACGCACTCGAGGTTCGAGCATGCGTGGGACTCGGTGGGCCGCTAGGACGTGAGGACGCCGAGCACGTACCGGAGCAGCGGCTCGCCGACGGCGTCCCAGGTCCTGGTGACCGGCACGGGGTCCTGACCTGCGGGCCCTGGCGCGAGGGTGCCCGTCGTGATGCGGCCGTCGGGGGAGACCACGATGAGGATGCGTCGCAGCGAGGCGCCGGCGCCGAGCAGGCACTCGAGCACCCATGGGTCGTTGTCGACCCTGGGCTCCGTGAGGGGCTTCTTGGGGGCCCCTTCGATGGGCAGCTCCTGGAGCACGCCCTCGGCGGGGACGGCCTTGACCCCCTCGAAGAGGATCTCGCGCGGGCCGCCGGTCAGCTGGAGCTCTAGCCCCTCGAGCCCGACGAGCCCGAGGCGGGTGGAGAGGACGACGAGCGGGACGCACCCGACGTCGTGGTAGGGGTTCTCGCCCTCAGGAGGCGGGGTCTGCGGCGCGGCGTCGGTCATGTGTCCTCGGAGGGGGCGACCACGGGGATCGGTGTGCCCGGGTGCTCGAGTGCGATGCGCAGACCCTCGATGTCGAGCCGAGGCAGCATGCGGCGGAGCTCGGCCTCGGCCTTGGTCTCGAAGTTCTTCATGCGCTCGATCGTGCGGCGGCCTGCGGGGGTGGGGACGACGAGGGGCGCGTGGTTGAGGCGCCCGGTGACGGGGGTCCGCTTGATGAGGAGCTTGATCTCGAGCCGGCGCAGGATCTCGGTGGTCGAGGGGATCGAGCACGCAAGCCGTGCGCTGATGCCGTGAACGGTGTTCGCGCCGTCCACGCAGGCTTCGAGGGCGCAAAACTCACCGTGGGAGATCTCGCCGATGACGTTCTCGCTCGCACGGAGGTCGGCGTCGGTCGCGATGCGGGCGAGGGTGTCGGCGAACTTCCGGACGCGGCTCTTGATCTTCATGGCTCAGGCCCCATTGCGCCGGTCGCGTTCGAGGGGAACGATCTGGAGGCTCGGCCCGAGCCGGATGGGGCCCGGCGAGATGTTCGCGAACGTGGCCCTGATCACGGCGCCGGGGTAGACGAGGCCGGTGGGAGAGCCGTCCGAGCGGGTGAGCATGGTGCCAGGGGTCGGGCCCTGGTTGCGCTCGAGGGGCACGTCGTCGATGGTCAGGGAGAGGAGCACGCAGCGGTCGGCGCCGTAGGGGAGGATCTGGAGCTTGCGGAGCGCCGCGAAGGGGGCCTCGGCCTGAAAGATGGGCACGATCGCCTCGAAGGTGTGGCGGGTGCCGCCGGCGAGCTCGGCCTCCCCGAGCGGGAGGTTCAGGCGCCGGGCCCGGTGCTCGGCGGGGACGTCGAGTCCCTGCGGGCGGGCGGCCTGGGCGTTCATGCGCCGGGTGAGCTCGCGGATCTGCTGGCGCGCGGCCTCGGCCGCCTGAGCGATCTGCTCCTGCGTCTGCGCAACTTGGACGGGTACGGCCGGCACGGCTTGCACGGGTGCAGCCTGTGCCACCGCCGGCACGGCTTGCGCGACCGGCGCCGGAGCAGGCAGCGCAACCGGTGCGGGAGCGGCGGCCTGGGGCGCGGCCTGGGCCTGGGGGGCCCCGACGACCTGCACCGCGACCTGGGGCGCAGAGGCCTGCTGCGCGGCCTGCTGGGCCGCCTGCTGGGCCTGCATGCCCTCGATCAGGCTCTGGACCTGGTCGGCGGAGATCTGACCCGAGGCGAGGGCGGCCTGGATGCGCTCGGCGACGTTGCCGGCCTTGACGGGGATCCCGGTCGCGAGGGTGACTTGCGCAGCGCGGGCCTCGGCCTGAAGGTCGATCTTGCCGAGCTGCTTGCTGGCTCGGGAGATCAGGGCCTCGGTGGGGTTGTCGTCGTTCTCCGTCGTCGTCGTCATGGTGTCCTCGGTGGTGTGTTCAGGGGATGAAGCCCCGTTGCTGGGAGAAGCGGAGGGTGCGCTCGCCATCGACGGAGCGCGCGGTGATGAAGATCTCTTTCGGGCCAACGAGGACTCCTCTTGCAAAGGGGGTGATCTTCTTGATCACCGACTGCGTGGTCTCGCCCTGGCAACGGAGCACCAGCGAGGCGAGCGGGTCTTTGTAGAAGGACCGCATGGGCACGATTTCGATCGTCCAGTCTCTTCGGACGCCACCCCAGTAGCCGTCGGGGTCTGTCTCAAGGTGGATGTGGAGGGTCCGATGGTCGTCCGGGTCGTACGAGTAGTGGACGGGACCCTGCTCGAGGGCCTCGTCCTGACGCTGGATTGCGTCGCGTTCGAGGAGCTCGTCGTCATCGCTCATTCAAACCTGTCCGGGTCGAGCAGGCTCGACTGGCGCTCGTCACCCGCGAGGCAGCGAGGGCAGGAGCGCCCGAGATCTTCGTCCTCACGGTTGAAGTAGCGGTAGACGATGACCTTGCCGATCCGTGCGGAAGGCTTGCGCTCGGGGCGCTTACGCACGCCGCAGATCTCGCAGCGCATCCCCACGTCGAGCGGAGCCCAGCGGTGGGGAGCAGCACGTTTGCGGCGGCGAGGAGCGCTCACCGTCGACCGCCGAGACCGAGGTTCGCCATGAGCTGCTCCATGGGAGACCCCTGCCCCTGGACCTGGCTGCGATGCTGCTGCTGGAGCGTCGAGGGGAAGCCAGGAGGCTGGGCCTGCTGCGTGGTGCCCTGGCTGGCCTGGCGGAGCGTGTTGTCGAAGGCCGCGAGGGTCGCGAGCGCGTACTCGGCGATGATGCGGCAGGCGCCCTTCTCGTTGCCGCCGCGGCTCACGAGTCGATCGGCGCTCTGGAGCAGGCCGTTCTTCGCGATGATGTTGCGGGCGGCGTCGAGGTAGGCCTGCGTGAGGGCGTCATGGTGCTCGGGGGCGACCTGCGGCATGAGCGACACGAGCTCGACGAAGAGGCCGACGCTGACCTGCTTGGAGAGCTCGATCATCTGCTGGGTGATGTTCGGGCCGGCGTGGCCGCAGAGGCCGGAGTAGACGCTGAGGACGCAGAGGGCCTTGAGGTCGTCGAAGGGGGCAGCGGCGGGGGTTTCTTCGGGAGCGGGAGCGGCACCGTTGGTGGTCATGGAGTGTCCTTTCGGGGGAGAAACTGCTTGGAGTCGAGCAGCTCGAGCTTCTTGTCGCGCATCCTGCGCTGTTTCTGGATCTTCTCCTCGCTGGTCGACAGGACGGGGAAGAGGTTCGCGGGGCCTCCCCCGTTGCGCACGTTGTGGTGCGGGAGGGTCCACTCGAGGGCGAGGGCCATCAACGCGCGTTCGCGTTGAGAGAGCGGCTCGTCGGCCCCGAGCACATCAAGGGCCTTGAATCCGGGCCGGATGGTGAGGGCCTCGGCGGTGTTGAGGGTCTCGATCTGCTCGAGGATGCGGGAGACCGTGCGGCGCCGGCGCTTCTTGTTGTTGGTGATGTTGGTCCCTGCGAGCAGGGCCCGCTGCTCGTCGTGGTCCTTGGTGCGGACCGCGGTCGAGAGGTAGATCATGGCGTGCGTGCGGTTCTGGCAGGCCGCGAACGCCTTCATGATGTCCGGCGCCATCTGCGCGTGGGCCTTGAGGTACCACTGCACTCGTTTCGGAGGCAGGTGCAGGTCGTGCGCGACGTCGAGCGCGGTTCTCCGGGTGGCCTTCGAGTAGCGCGCGACGACCTGCATCTCGTCGTGGAGCGTGAGCTCGACGCGATCCATGTTTTCCAGGATCGCGGCGGCGTGGGCCTTCTCCGGCGAGGGGAAGGTGCGTACGGAGACGCGGATGACGGTGGCCCCGAGCTCGCGGACGGCGAGCAGGCGCTTTTCGCCGACGACGAGCACGTAGGGCTGCGGCGGGTCGAGCGGAAAGGTCGCGGGCCGAACGACCGGAGCGTGGAGGAGGCCGACCTCTCGGATGGACTCGACGAGCCAGCGTGGCGCGACCCTCGCGCGCTTCCAGCGTCCGAGGTTGGTCTCGGGGATCGCGATCGAGGCGAGGTCGACGACCTTGTCCTCTACGCCGGCCTGGAGCTGTGGTGCGTGCGCCAATTCTGGGATTCCTTACGAATCCCTGAAATAAGCGCAAGGGTCGAGTCAGTCAAGGCCCGAGAGATCACGGGGTGCCGACGATGCGCTCGATCTCGCGCCGCAAGAGGCTGCGGAACGGGATCTTGGCGAGGGCGTCTCGGTACCCCTTCTGCGCGACCCGCTCCTGCTCGGAGAGCAGGCTGACAAAAGCTCCGCCGCGGGTGACGACCAGGGAGTCGACGAGCCCGAAGGGCAGGCCTTCGTGCATCTTGGCGATGTGGTCGGTGGCGGCGATGTCCTCGTCCGAGAACGCGGCGTGGCCGCTCGGGTGGTTGTGGATCATGAACAGGCCCCCTGGATGCCGACGAGGGGTGCCGGCGGGCAGGTTCGAGAGCCAAGGCGCAGACGGCGCGATCCCTCGGTCCATGGCGAAGAGGGTGGCCTCGAGATCGGGGACCATGTCCTGGAACTTGAACGCGCACATGTGCTCTTGCTTGCTCGAGAAGACCCCCAAAAACCAGACGAGCTCTCGGTGGTCGACGAGCGCGAAGAAGAGGTGCTCTCGTTTCTGGATCTCGCTCGGACCAAGGGCCTTGAAGGAGAGCGCCGCGAGGTCTTTCGGGCTGCGCACGTAGCAGCCGTCCTTGCAGAGGGCAGCGACGCGACGGTCGATGGGGTTCTTGCCCGCAGCCGGTGGCATGCCGAGCGCGATGAGGCGCCGGTAGCTCGCGATCTCACACCCGTTCGTACCGCCGGCCCTTCCATAGACGAGCATCACCACCTCCAGTGCGCGGGGAACTGCCCCTCGACGAGCTTGGCGACGTCGAGCGGGATGTCCCAGGTGCGGTAGGCATCCTCGACGAGCGCGAGGAACGCGGCGTCGTGCTCGCCGGGTCCGTCGCCCCCGTAGAGGCAGCGGAGGTAGTGGCACACCTCGTGGATGGTCACGGCCTTCTCGAGCACGGGGTTCTTGTGGGCCCAGAGGACGATGCCTCGGTCTTTCTCGATCCAGCGGCCCCCGAAGACGCCGACCCCCACCGGGCGAGCACGCTTGAGGAGCGGGCGAGGCGCCCCCGGCGCATAGAGCCCGATCACCGCGGCGACGAGCGCGCTCTGACCGCGCCGCAGGTCGACCTCCCGCGGCAGGGTGCGGTGGAAGGAGTCGTCCGGAAAGTCCTCGATGGGGAGGCGTCGGGCGCCCACGAGGGCCCCTCCGAGCCTTCCCTTGCTCTGGCTGTCCACGGAGGGAGGGTACCAGTCGCGTCATGGTCGCGCGAGGTGGTATGCTGGCCCGGGAGGCCCCCGGAGGCCCCGGGAGAGGAACATGAGCTTCTCGGAGAACACGCAGAACGTTGGGCTGGCCGTTGCGACCAAGAACCATCTGCGGTCGTTTCCGATTGCAGCGCTCGAGGACGGCGAACGCGCTTCGGTCGCGGGGGTGCTCTACAGGCTCGACAAGGCGAGCCTCGCGGCGGACGACAACGTCAACGTGCTCGCCGCTCGCCCGGCGATCGTGTCCTTCTCGCCGCTGGTCGTCGACCCTCTGATTCCCGGACGATGGCTCCTCGATGTGTCTCCCGCCCCTCCCGGGTCGGGGCTTGCGGTGGACTATCAGGACGTCCTCGTCAACGGACAGACGATCTTCAACCTGCCGGCGCTTCCGGCGGGCGACCTCGTCATGCAGGTCAACGGTGTGACCTATCCGGAGGTCGTCTCCTGGACCCGAGCCGGGCTCGTGGTGACCTGGCTGAACGTGCCGTTCCCGCTCTTCGCGGGAGACCAGATCACGTTCATCGCATGACAGGAGCGCCATGAGCCTCATCCAGCCCAGGCAAGTCGACTCTTCGATCCTGACCACGGACGCGACCAAGGTCGCGCCCGGGACGCCGTACTCGGGGCTCGGTGAGCGCATCGCCGACGTCGCCGACCCGATCAACCCACAGGACGTCGTGACGCTCGCGGCGTTGCAGACGGCCCTCGGAAACTCCCTGAACCAGGTCGTCTTCAACACGTCGGGCAACTTCGTCGTGCCCGCGGGCGTCACGCGCGTACAGATTTACGGCCGACCGGGCGGATGCGGCGGGAGCGGCGGTGGAGGAGGCGCCGCCGGTTTCGGTGGCGGCGCCACGGGCGGTGGCGGCGGAGCGGGGCGTGCGGGCTCTGGAGGCGGCTCGGCCGAGCTCATCGGCCCTTACGACGTTGACGTCGTGCCGGCGACGGTGATCCCGGTCATCGTGGGCTCAGGCGGCCTCGGTGGTGCCGGCGGGGCTGGAGGCGCAGGCGGCGCCGGCGTGGGCGGCGCGGGCGGCGTGGGTGGGAACGGCAACATCGGCGGCACCTCGAGCTTCGGCCCTCTCCAGTTCGGCTCTGCGTCCATGACGGGTCCCGGTCCGGCGTCAACCAACGCCGGCGCAGGCACCGCGGCTGCGGGCGGCGCTGCCCAGGCAGGCCCCAACCCGGGCGCCAGCACGGGCTACGGGCGCCTCTCGATCCCCGGCAACAGCAACAACGGCGCCGGCGCCGGTGGAGCGCCTGGCGCGGCAGGAGCCACCGCCCCCGGTACGCCGAACCTTTCGCGCCAGCAGCTCTTCGGCAACGTCCTTACTGGCGGAGGCTTGTCGGGTGTCGGTGGCGCCGCCGCAGCAGGCCGCGGGGGAGGTGGCGGCGGAGGGGCAGCCGGCGCCGGCGCCTGGGGCGACTTCGGCCACCCATCGACCGGTGCGCTGACCATCCCTCTCGGAGGCGACGGCGGAAACGGTGGCGCGGGCAACGCAGGCGGGGCCGGGGGTGATGGCGTCGCAGGCACGACGCCCCCGAACGGCGTGAACGGCGGTGGAGGCGGAGGTGGCGGCGGAGGCGGCGGCGGCGGCTCCGGCTCGACCACGGGCGGCTCTGGTGGGGCAGGCGGCGCAGGGAGCAACGGCTCGAGCGGCGTCATCATCGTGGAGTGGTGGTCATGATCTACGCGCTCGTCCGCGCCGGAGTGGTGGTCAATACCATCGTTGCCGAGCCGGAGTTTTTGCCCACGATCGCCGGAGGCTACTCGAGCGTCGGCGATGCCATCGTGCGGATCGACAACCTTGGCGACGTGCGCCCCGGCGCCTACTGGACGTACGACGGGGTCAACTTCACGCCGGGCTACCCGCCCGTAGACCCAGACCCGACTTGATTCACCCGAGCCAGTAGTTCGTGCCGTCGGAGGTCGCGCGAACACTCGACCCCTGCCCCGTGATCAAGCGCTGCGCCTGGCCGCCGATCAGCTGGCCGCCCACCGCCGACTTCACGGTCAAGAGCGAGCCGCTCGAGTCCGTCTTGACGATGAGGAAGGTGCGTCCGGCCACGGTGGTCGCGTCCGGGAGCTCCATCGTCGCGGAGGCCGCCTGGGCATCGACGGTCACGAGGTAGTCGCCGATGAGCACGCTGTCCGTGGGCGCTCCGGGCGTCGCGACGAACTCGCGCGACGCGATGGGCGCGATGCTCATGGGATCGAGCTGTTCCTTGCGAATGCCCATGTCTCGTCTCTCTGGTAGGGCCGTCGACAGGTCTCCGAAGCGGGAGACCGACAGGCTTCCGAACCGGGTAGCCGACAGACGACCGAGGCGTCCAGGATAGCGCAGCCTCCGCCGTCAGGGTAGCGGAGCGGGAGACCCCTCGGTCCAGCATGCGTCTTTGTTTGGAGACCAGCGGATCGTTTCGCGGGAGAACGGACCGCGCGCGCCGGTGGTGGGGTCGTAGGCGCGAAAGCACGTGATGTGGCGGCGGCGCGAGAGCCCGAGGTCGCTCCAGTGGTAGAGGGTCTTGCCCTCTGCGGCCTGCGGCAGTCGGATGTACGGGACGAACCGACGCCCGTCGCGCGGGTAGCGCGTCACGGAGTGGCCTCGGCCACCTCCGTCTCGACGTGTCCGACGCCAGACCTCCCAGAGGTAGCCTTCCGGGAGCCGAGGCAGCTCGACCGCGTTCGTCTGACGCGAAGCGAGCGCGTCGCCATCGACGTACGTGAGCTTCGCCCAAGCCTTCGCGTCGCCGCCGGCTCCGACGATGTCGAACTGACGAGGAGACACGGGGACGTTGTTGTTGCCGACGGTGACCCGGACGCGCGCGACGACCGGATCTTCGAGCCCCCACAGCGTGCGCTCCTGCCAGCGAATGCGCACAGGACCTGTGGGCGCCACAGCGAGCCGGATCCCGATCGCGGCGTCTTGCACCGACGGGTGCGGAGCGAAGGATGGGTTCAGGCGCGCACGACGCACCGAGGTGTACGCGTTCTTCTTCAGCTCGACATCGTCCACGAAGACCGTCACAAGTTCGTCCATGATCGTGTCGAGGAAGTCGTGGCCCGGCGGAAGGAAGTAGCTCTTGCGCTGGGGATCGGGCATCCACACGACATCGTGTTCACGCACTGCATGGGTGAAGATCTGCTCAGAACGAACGCGCACGTCTCAAGCATGCACGAACGTCTCTCTGACGTCCAGAAGGCTAGCCTTTGACCACCCATCCCTCTTCGAGGTACTCGCCAAGACACTTGAGGTTCCCGTCTTGGAGCACGAAGACCTGCGAGTAGCGCGTCGCCACGGTGGGCGGCGTGTCCTTGCTGCACTTGCCGAAGAACTCGGCATTGATAAGCTGGCGGCCGAGCGCAGGATCGGTGTTCTCCAGGAACACCGGGATAGGGCGCGCGATGGCGCGGAGATCTTCGATGTACCACATGATGCGATCTCCTCTCAGAAGGCCGTGTTGACGACGAGCCGGTTCGCGTTCTTCACGAACACGGTGTCGACGCTGTAGAGGTTGGCTGCCACGACAGGGCCGACGGCGAGACTGATGCGGATGCCCATCGCGAAGAACAGGTTCTGATAGAGGTCGGGCGTGTGGCGTGACTGACTGAGACGCGCATTGGTCGTCGGCAGCGCGTTGGTCGCGGTGTTGACGTCGCGGAAGACGGCGGACTCTCCGTCGAGCGCGATCGTGCGCCAGGAGCAGGCTCCGGCGCCCGCAGCGGTGGTCTGGATGAACACGTCGGCAACGGTCTCGGCGTTTCCAGCGCCGTTCTGCGTGAGCATGTTCGACTGCGCCCCAAGTTTCGTGCCGAGGAACCGCTGCTCGACGAACACTGTGGCGAGCGCAGGGTCGGGGTCGTTGTAGAGCCCCATGAAGAAGTCGTACCCGGGGACGCGCGCCGCGACGTTGTTGATCGCGACGTTGGCGACGAGCGGGAGGAAGTCCACCTCGCGCGAGATGATGGCGCGGTCCCCGATCGCTGCGAGCGCCGGCACGTTGAAGGAGACGCTCGAGCCGGCGACGGTGACCGTCGGCACGCCGGTGATGATCGGCGCCCCCCAGTCTGCCCCGAGCGCGTTGCCCGGGAAGTCGTCACGAAAACCCCCCTCGTCCGTGAGGACGGGGCCGCGCGTGAAGAGAGCTCCCGCGACATCGACGAGGGAAGGCCCGCTCCGGTCGCTGCTCGCGTAGTCCTGGGCAAAACCCGGAACAGGGAAGAAGCCGTTTCGGACCAGGCTGTTCAGCAGGCGGGAGAGGGATTTCACGGCAGGTACCTCAGGATGGCGTAGAGGACGGTGTCCGGGGCCGGTGTCCACACCCGCTCGGTCGTCGAGAGGCCGATGAAGATGCCGTTGACGAACTTCCAGGTGCCCGGTGGCTCCCAGACGTCGCTGTCGAGCGCAGACGCCGAGGCCTCCTCCAGAGCCTGGGCGAGCGCAGCGGGGGTCGGGGTTGCGATGTCGTGGATCTGGACGAAGAGGGGCGTCGCGGCGCCGGAGAGCTCCCAGTGAATGTCCACGAGCCTCGAGTTGGCGGGCGCGGCGGACTTGAACGACGCCACATACCCCGCGGACTTGTCGACGATCGCGTTGCTGTAGTCCATCAGGGCCTCCACCCATGCCTTCGTCGCTGCGTCCTGCGGGTTCACGGGATCGGCAACGTCCGCGATCCGCCGGTTCTTGGCCGAGAAGGGCGTCCCACCGAGCGGCAAGAGCTCCGTGGTGAGGACGTCTTCGCTGAGCTGAGCGGGTCGAATCGGCATGCGGGCGGTCCCTTCTGGTCAGCGTACCGGTCGAAGCCCAGTGTGACAACGCTCCCTGACTCGCGGGTCCTCTCGGCCCGCGAGCAGGGAGGTGAGCCGTCACTTCATCAGGACGGCGACTGGTAGCTGATGAGAACCTTGTCTCCCACGATCGTGTCGAACGCGAGCGCGCCGCCACGGTAGACCGCGTCACCCGCGGCGATCGTGGCCCAGCTCTTGGGCGTGGTGCCGCCGTCCGAGGAGAAGTAGATCTCGGCGTTGCTGATGAGCAACGGGTTCGTGCTGTCGAGCACCTCGTACTCGACGCCGTTGATCGAAACGCCCACGCCGGGGGACTGACCGTTCGCGCGGAACGGCGTGAAGTCCATGGTGTCGGCGGTGATCGCGGTGCCCGAGCCTGCGCTCGCGACCGCGGGCGACCACTGCTTGCGCGTGACGACGTTGTTGTAGATGCCCGCGGTGCTCAGGGTGAGACCAGGGTTGTCGTTCGACGGGGTGCCGACCTTGTTGGTGAGACCAGTGGCCGAGTAGTCAATGCCACCCGACGGGTTGAGCTTGGCCTCCATCCCGCCGCTGCCGCTGATCTGGAAGCCGCCGGAGGTCGGCGTGGAGGGTTCGAGCTTGGCCTCGATCTCGTTTGCCGCGTTGATCTGGAGACCACCGCTCGCGCTGTTGGTCTGGGCGATGAGCTGACCCGAGCCGTTGATCGCGAGAGCGCCGGTCGAGTCGATCGCGACCGCGGTCTTGGTCTTCACGCGCAGACCGAGCGTGGTGTACATGAGGCCGGCGCTGTTGGCGTCGAGCTTGGGCTGGATGCCGGAGTTCGGGCCGATCTCCAAACCACCGCTCGCCACCGTGGCGGCTTCGAGGAGGGCAACGAGACCACCCGTGCTTCCGTAGGCGATACCGCCCTCGACGTTGGGGGTTGCGTCGAGGTACGTGCGGAACCGGCCCGACGAGTCGTCGAACTTCATGCCCAGGTTGGGCTCGATGTCCGCGGCGAGCTTCGTACCGTTGAAGGTGAGGCCTCGGCCGGCGGGCGGCGGCTGCGGGGTCGCGTCGATGTCCACCGAGATGGTCAGGCCCGAGATCGAGATGCCGTTGCCGGCGACGAGCGCGGCCGGGAGAGGCATCGACGCCCAGGTGATGGGGCCGTCGTTCAGGACGAACGCGCCCGGCGGGAAGAGCGGCGAGCTGACGACGTAGACCTTGCCGAAGGCGTACGAGTTCGGGTTGTCGATCGTGGTCGCCGCGCGCGGGACCTCCGCGGTGACGTCCATGTCATTGGCGCGGGTCAGGATCCACGGCACAGCCCCTGAGCCGATCTGCGTCAGCTCGTAGATGCCGTTCTTTTGCAAGTCGGGTGGAGCCGAGAAGCTCGTCACGATCACGCGCATTCCGAGCTTGTTGACGGTGACGTTGCCCACGATGAGCGTCGTGTTGACGCTGGAGGTCAGCGTGCCTCCGCTGCCCGGCGCACCCGCGAAGATGGGCGCGTTGGGAACAGGCTCCGGGTTGCCGTTGACGTCGATCGTGCCGGTCTCGCAAGCGGCCTTCCAGGCCATGCCCTGCTGAACCGCCTGCAGCTGTCCGAAGTTGACCGCATCGCTCGCGACGGTGCCGTCGGCGACGTTGGTGATCTTCTTCCCGAGCGCGGTGTAGTCGTTGACGGGCGCGACGTTGCCGCTGTTGGTCGAGAGGACCGACCCGTCGACCTTCGCGTCGGTGACGGCGTTGTTGTTGATCTTGCTGGTTGTGATGCCGTTCGGGGCGTCTGCGAGTTGGACTCCGCGGATCAGTGCCATGGGGAGACTCCTGGTCAGGAATGGTGCCGGCCAGGAGCCCGCTCAGGCTCCGGCGAGGTGACCGGAGTCTACCACACTACGATTCAAGACGTTGGCGCTCGGAGACGACCACTCGGACCGCCTCGGCGACCGAGCGCACGATAAAAACCCGGACGCCGAACGACCGGGCCTTTTCGTGCCACTCGCGCTGGGCCTCGGAGAGGACGCCCTTCGTCTCGTCGCACTTGACCTCGAGCCAGAGGTGTCGGTTGGGGGCGATGGCCACGTAGACGTCGGGAGAGCCCGTTCCGAGCCCGGTGACGTCTGTGTAGCTCTTGCGCCTCTTCTGCACGACGATGTTGGGCACCGCCCAGGCCCCGAGCGGGGCGTCGTTGATCGCGCGGACGATCTGGCCCTGAAGGCGTCGTTCAGGGGTCACCGCAAGGTGATCCTCAAGGCGAGCTCGTGGTGTCCGAGGGTCTGGACGAGCTGACGAAGGACGGAGCGGGCGACCGAGGGGTCGCCGCCGATCTTGAGGGTGACCGTGCGCAGGTCGAGGTCGATCCCGCGCACGTCGGCGTGGCACTCGATGAGGAGTCCCTTGTCGCCGGGGTGGTCGGAGCTCACGGCGCCTCCGGCTCCGGATCGGGTCGGCACGCCTCGCACACCCTGGGACGAGGCACATGGCCGCAGCCGCCCGAGGTGATGCGGAGCACGACCTCTGCGTCCTCGTCGTCGTAGAGCGGGGACAGCGTGACGTTCTTCGAGCGGGCGAAGATGCGCCGCGCCTCGCCGATAGACGACGCACCGTAGATCGGCTCCCACCCCTTGCCCCACTCCTCGACGAGGCCACCCTGCCTGACGAACAGGCTCGCGTCCTTGATCATCGGAGAGCTGGGGCAGACCTCGCGAAACTGCCCGTAGTGGGTCGGCACCGCCGCAGCGGCAGCCGACACGGGGTGGAAGCGGCGCGCGACCGGCACACACTGCGTGGACGGCGCCGGGATGCTTTCAGAGGGGCTCAAGGAGTGCCACGCCGGCACGTGGCCCTTGCGCATGGCGGCCTCGCGCTGGGCGGTGTTGAGGAGGTTCGGCGTGATGAGCTCCGGAGGGCCGGCGGCGAGGGTGGCCCGGCACAGGGTCACGATCTGCTCGACGTTGAGGCCGTCGAAGACATGGGGGTTCGACTCCATCGCCCGGGCAACCATGGCCGCGAGGGCGCGAAACTCCTCGATGCCGCTCTCCTGGCGCGGCGGGCTCATGCGGGCTCCGACGAGGGAACCGACGGGCAGTCTTCATCGTGCGGCATCGGGATGCACAGGAGAAAGAGGCCGCTCATTGGGAGCTCGAGCGGGACGTCGCTCGCGTTGGCGACCGAGACCTGCAGGGCGGTCTCGATCGGGCGGTACTCGGTCTTCGGGTTGTGGGCGAGGGATTCCGCAGAAGACTCGGCGGCGACCATCCAGGTCGTGCCCTCGGTGTCGGCGATGGTCTCGAGCCGCGCGCGGCTGTCTGGGTCGGACACGAAGACGGTGGGCGCCGCGGGGACGTCGACCTTGCCGAGCAGGATCTCGACCTGGATCTGGCCCTCGTGCGCGGGGTCCTCGAGCGGCAGGCTGAAGGTGGGCCCGAGCGGACCTTTGGGCGAGGTCCAGACGAATCCCTTGATGGCGATCAGCGTGCAGATCGGGATGAGGAAGAGGACCTTCTTCTGGTGCGGCTCGATGGTCGTGGCGCGGGTCGAGTAGACACGGGCAACAGCATCGGGCGGGACGGGAACTGTGACGGTGGTGCCTTCGGTCATGGTGTTCCTTTCGCGTTTCGGCTCTCCAAGCTTCGCTCGCCCCTCTCTCGGAGCAGGCGCCGCCCGACCCGCTGACCATGGGCGAGCCCGCGGGGGGCGTCGAACATGGCGCCGTCCTGCACGGCGCTCGCCGCGTGGGTGGCGATCTCCTCCATGGCCGCGCGCGCCTCTTCGGAGTGCAAGCTCGCAGGGAGCATGGCCGTCACGACCTTGCCCTCGGCGTCGCGCGGGGCTGTGACGTAGGGGTCGTCGAGCGTGAGGGCGAGGCCACGCACGAAGCTCATGCCGTAGAGGCGCCCCAAACCGCCTTGACGGGCGACCTCGAGCCGGAGCGCGCGGTGCTCGTTGCAGGTCGACTCCGTCTCGCGCTTTCGGAGTGGGTCGTCGACGATGCCGTACACGTCGGTCGACTTGAACGCGGTCGTCACGCGGAAGAAGTTGGCGAGGACCAGGAGGAGGCCGAGGGGCCAGACGCGGCGCGTGTCGCCTGCGACCCCGAGCACGAAGAGGTAGGCGTCTTCTGTCTCTTCGGCGGTGGTGTCGGCTTGGCTGAGGCGGTAGCGGCGCGCGATCTCCTCGGCGGCGGCCGTCGCCGCGGCGGCTTCGTGGGCGTGGTCCGTTCGCTTCGCGAGCGCGTGCAGCGCGCGAGCTCGAGCGATGGCCCGGAGCCGGCTACTCACCAGACACCCCGTTCGGGGGGTCTCCGCAGGCCATGTACGTCATGACGACCAGGTGGGCGAGCACGAGCATGACCATGAACAGGAGCTGCTTCACGGCTTCCTCCGACGCAGGTCATCGGCGGTCGCGAGTGTCGCTTGGCCAAGCGAAAGGGGCTCGATCCCGAGGTCTTCGCAGATGTGGAGGAGGAGCGCGCGGCGTCCGGCCTCCGACTCGAGTGCCCAGCCGTCGCTGCTCCAGAAGGTCGTGGACGTCGCCTTGCGTCCGAGGACGCCGACGATCTCTTCCTTGATGTTCGAAACCAGGACGAGCTCGAAGGGCTCGTGGCCCTCGAAGGCGAACGTGTGGGTGAGCGTGTTGTCATCCAGCGGCGCGCTATCGATGTGCGAGAGCGGCGCCGAGACGACGTGCGCGCTGGTCTCCAGCAGCGCGAGGATGAATCGCTCTTCGTGGTCAGCCATGGGTCTCACCCTCTTTCGGGCGCGCCCTCCGTTCGAGCCTGTCGATCTCGGCGGCGATCAGCGCACCCGCCTTCACGAGCTGCCGGATGCGTTCCTCCTGGGGCAGCGTGTGGTTGTCTTGGAGCGCGTTGCGTTTGCGGGGACGTTTGTCGGAGCAGGGGTCCCACGGCCAGGGGTCCCGAAAGCGCACACCGTCCTGGTAGACAATCTGCTCATAGAGCGCACACGGTGCGGCGTAGAGCGCAGCCGCGAGGGCAAGCGAGCCGGTGGTGTGCAAGTCGTCGTGCTCCGCCGCGTAGCCCTCGGCGGTCACCTGCCGCGCACGCTCGGCTGCGATGCGTGCGGCGCCGTCCAACTGCGCCGTCACGGGAGATCCTCGACCGACTCACGAGCGAGCCGGAGACTGGTCACCGCAGCGGCCGGGTTGTCGGGGTCGAAGTCCTCGATCTGGAGGCGGAGCGCGCGAAGAAACGCGATGCGTTCTCTGGCGATCTTGAGGAAGTCATCGGACTCGTCAGGGTTGAGACGAGGGTTGTTCGATTCCCGCTCGCGGTCGGCGAGCTCTGCCTGGAGCCAATCTTCGATCGCACTGAGGATTCGGCTTTTCAGGCCGTCGCGCCTGGCCCTGTCGAGCTCGAGCTCTGACGTACGGAAGCCGCAGTAGAACAGGATCCAGTCGGTCAGCGCCTGCGTGAGGTCTGCCTTCAAGGTCATGGGATGCTCCGGGATGGCGGGTGCGTGACGAGCTCAGCGTGCGTCTTGCTCCGCACGCTGGGCGAGGAACTTCTTGGCGCTCGCGACCGTGACGCGCCAGCGCTCGCCGCGAGGCCGTTTCAGGGGGACGGTCCACGCGCGGTGCTCGCTCACGTAGGAGCGGATGGTCGCCTGGGTGACGGACGCGAGCGCGGCGAGCCACGTGTCCGGGATCGGCGCCTCCTCCACCTCGAGCCGATACCGCCCGAGGGCTGCGGCGCAGCAGGTGACCAGGTCGGAGAGGTACGGGTCGATGCGCTCGAGGGTGGCGGTCTCGCTCGGGTGGACCTTGGCGGTGGGGCACGAGACCATGTCCGCGAGGATGCCGCGGGCCTTGTCGACGGCGGCGGCCGGGTCGTCGCAGTCGCAGCGGAGGGCGTAGCGGACGACGTCGGCCACGTCGGAGGCGTAGCGGCTGAGCGGGACGCCGCTCGCGCTCGTGGAGAGCGTCTCGAGGCACGCCTCGATGTCCATGCGCCGCGCGATGAGGTCGTGCTCGGCGGCGAGCGCGATCTCCATCGGTCGCATGTCCTTGAGGCGCCGCTCCCGGCGCGCTGGGAGCCGGTCGAGATCGCTCATGTCGGCGTTGATGGGCATGGTGCGCGCGAGGGTTTCCTTGCTCATGGGGCTTGCGGCAGTGATAACACATTCCAGGTTGCGGTCAACGGGTGATGTGTTACAGAGGCCTCATGAGCCAAGACCCCTCCCTCGATGACGACGACATCGAGCGCCACTACTCGTCGAGCTTGATCGCGATCGACCACCTCACCTCGATCGGTCGCATCATCCAGCGCATCCAAGATCGCCTCGACCGCCTCGACCGCCTCCACTTCGACAAGCAGGCTCGTACGGAACACCGTGACGTCCACGAGCCGATCCGTCGCGAGCGGCAGGTCCCGTGGCAGAGCCTCGTGGCCCCGCCCCGCCTCTTCTGGAAGGCGCAGAACGACCAGGGTGGCTGCGTGCTGATCTGTGCGGTTTCGATGGAAGGCGCCGCGCGCGCCTTGACCCGCAGCGTGAGCTACGAGCCGCGGGCGCTCCTCTCGACGTCTTGGCACTTCACGCAGGTCGAAGACGACAGCGAGGTTGCCGGTCGCTTTGCCAGCGTGACGCTCGAGGACGGCAGCTCGATCCCGATCGACGCAGTGGTCTTCGAGCGCCGGCGGCAGATGGGGCTCTGACCATGAGCGTCAACAAGGAGCGGGCCGCACTGGTCCGCGCCCTCGTCCGGCTCACCACGACGAGCGAGGCTTTTCTCGAGACGGTCCGGGGCTCCGGGCTCGTCGCTTCGGGGTGCGTGAGTGAGACATTGCTCATGCGCATGAACGAGGCGCTCGGGGAGAGTCGCGTGCTGCTCGCGAGCCTTCCGCCCGAGGAGCCCGTGGTGGTCGAGACGCTGAACGAAGACGGGGCGATGTCGTCTCGCATCGAGCGCACATGACCGACATCTCCCCGCCGAGGGTCCGCGCACTCCTCCACCCCCAGAAGGGGGACGTCGAGGTGCGCCCGCTCGGCCTCAGCGACGTGCTCTTCGCCGCCTACCGGGCCGGCTGCTCCGGCGCGAAGTACGACAGGGCGCGCAAGTGCCAGGTCGTCGCCAAGAAGCGCTGGCCGGCGCTCCGCAAGCGGCTCGCGGACATGGGCTTCGCCGTGCTCGAGGACACCGCGCTCGCAAAGCTTGGGGCCACCCCGACCGAAGCAGCTCCTGACCCCGAGCTCGAGACACGTGTGCGAGAGGTCGAGCGGCGCACGGGCCTCGTCCTCTACGACTACCAGCACGAGGGCGTCCGGTTCCTCTCCGGGCGCCGCGGCGCGCTGCTCGCGGACGAGCAGGGCCTCGGCAAGACGCTCCAGACCTGCCTCGCCCTCCCGAGGGGCGCCTCGGTGCTGGTCGTGGCTCCTGCGGTCGCCCAGGGCGTCTGGCGAGACGCCGTGCAGGGTCCGCCGGGGCGCCCGGAGCGGGCCCTGCGGCCCGACTTCCAGGTCGTGACGGCCAAGGAGGTTGGGACCCTTCCAGTACCGCTCCCAGGGCGCTTTGCGCTCGCGACGTTCGAGGACACCGTCTCGGCCTTCCGGCCTCTGGACAGGCCCAAGACCGTGGCCCTCTGCCGCGGCGAGCGCACCGACGCGCCCCGGTCGATCGTCATCGACCCGTACCCTGCGCGCCTGGAAAACCCTCTCCCGCCGCTCTGGAAGAAGCCCCTGTCGGAGCTCCAGAAGTTGGCCGCCCCGCACCTGCGTGCGCGCCTTCCGTGCGCGCGTCGGTCTCCGATGGTGCCGGAGATCCGCCAGCACTGCGCCCGATGGTACGCGGCCTGCCGCGCGTTCGAGCGCAAGCCGCCGGCCTACGACGTCCTGGTCTGCGACGAGGCCCACTTTCTCAAGAACCCCAAGAGCCAGCGGAACAATGCGTTTCGCGCGCTCGCCGACGTCGCCCAGCGGGTGTGGCTCCTCACCGGGACGCCCCTCCCCTCGAGACCCCCCGAACTCTGGGCGGTGCTCGACGCGGCCGACCTCGCCGAGCGGGCTTTTGGTCTCTTTGGCGACTTCGCGACGCTGTTCGGCGCACAGGAAGTGGCCATCGAGCGCTGGGACTCGAAGGCGAAGGAGAAGAAGACGATCCGGCACCTCGAGTGGCCCAAGGAGCGTGACGCCGAGGCCGAGCGGCGGATCTCCGAAGAGGCGCAGGCCTCGCTCGCGCGGGTGATGCTGCGCCGGACGAAGGCACAAAAACTCGACCTGCCGGACAAGGTCTACAGGACCGTGCCGGTCTCGATCTCGCAAAAAGCCACGACGCTGCTCGAGCAGGCGCGGGCCCAGGTGCTCGCCGAGCTCGGGGTCGACCTCGCGCTCGACGAGGACGTCGACGAGAAGGTGCCCTTTTCGGCCATCGCGCAGGTGCGCGCGGAGGTCGCCATGGCCAAGCTGCCGGCGCTGCTCGAGCTGCTCGACCTGCACGAGGAGGCGGGCGAGCGCATCCTGGTCTTCTCGAGTCACATCGCGCCGCTCAGGAAGGTCGCCGCGCGCAAGGGCTGGGCGACCATCACCGGAGAGACGCCCCAGAAGGAGCGCCGAGAGGCCGAGCGGGCGTTCCAGGCGGGCGAGCTCGTGGGGATCGCGTGCTCGACGCTGGCCGCCGGAACGGCGCTGACGCTCCACCGCGCGACGGTCGAGGTGTTCCTCGACCGCGACTGGGTGCCGGCGAACAACGCCCAGGCGGAGGATCGCGCGCACCGCATCGGCACCGATCACGTCGTGACGGTGGAAGATCTCGTGAGCGATCACCCGATCGACCGCCACGTCACCGAGGTGCTCACCCGCAAGGCGAGGCTCATCGCCGTTACGTTCACGCAAAGCTCGTTGACAGCCAACGAACCTCCGTTACCATGATACCCATGGACACACCCATGCTCCGCTTCGTCTCGATGCTCCTCCTCGCCGGCTGCAGCGACGCCGCGTTCGCGGTGGGCGCGCCCTCCGACGACGCCGCCGACACCGGCGCGACCGGCACGGAGACCGGCGCAGCGGACGCCGACCCGGGGGACAGCTCGACCGACACCGACACGGGCTCGACCGACATGGGCTCGACCGACACGAGGGTCGACACGGGCACCGGCCCGCTCGACACCGGCCCCATGGACACGGGCCCCATCGACACAGGCCCCATCGACACGGGAAAACCCGACACCTGTGGCCCCCCGCTGGTCGACGTCGACGGCGACGGCGAGGCCCCGCCGCCTGGGATCTGCGGCACGGACTGCCACGACGGGAACGCCAACGTGCGCTCGTCGCAGACCGGCTTCTTCTACACGACCTACGCACGTCCCGACGGCAGTCCCAGCTGGGACTACAACTGCGACGGGGTCGCGACGCCCCTCTTCGCGACGAAGTACACCTGCACGCCGTTGGGCGCGAGCGACTGCACGACCGTCAGCGGGCTCGAGTCGGACGTCGTCCCGCCCTGCGGGGCTCCGGTGAAGGTCGTCACGACCTGCAAGCGCTCGGGGAGCACCTGCGTGCCGGCCATCTACGGCGCCACGACGCAGGCGTGCCACTGAAGAGAGCGAGGACCCACCCATGACGTTCCCGACGACGACCACGACCACCACGAAGCACCCCGACCTGCCCAGCCTCGCGCTCGAGGCCCACGCGATCTCGCGCGCGCACGGCTTCTGGGACGACCCACCGAGCGTGGCCCGCTCGACGAACCTGATCCACTCGGAGATCTCCGAGCTGCTCGAAGACCTCCGAGACGGCAAGGCGATCACGGACGTGGACAAGACCCCCGAGGGCAAGCCGGTGGGCCCGGCGAGCGAGCTCGCCGACATCGCCATCCGCCTGTTCGACTTCGCCGGGGGTCACGGCCTCGATCTCGTCGGGTCCGTCAACCTGGCGACGTTCGCCAAGAACATCGACATCGACCACTGGATCGCCGACTTGCACCGCGTCGTCGTCTCGATCGCGCTCGTGAACGAGTCAAAGGCAGCGAACGCCGACATGATGCTCGCGCGCAAGCGTCTCCTGAGCATGCACACCTTCACGGCCCTCGCGCTGGTCTATGCCTTCGCGCTCGCCTACAACGTGCCGCTCGACGAGACGATCCAGGCGAAGATGGACTACAACCGGACCCGTCCCCACAAGCACGGGAAGGCGTTCTGATGGCCCCGGCGTTTGTGGCGGGTTTGCTGGTGGGAGCGGTCGTGACCCTGCTCGCGCTCGAGCTTCACCGCCGCAGGCTTCAAGCAAAAGTCATTCGGATGAAGCTGCAGCTCAACACGATGTATGGGAAGATCGGGTCGATCCACCCGACGCTTCCGAAGCCTGCCCTCTCGAAGAAGGTCCGGTGGCCCTCGCCGAGTCAAGAGACCCAGCCTGTCGTCGAAGACTGGCCTTGCATCACGGGCGCCCGGAAACTCCACAACGAGCTCGACGAGCTCGTGCGCGACGGGTACGCCGAGGGACAGGCCGCCGGTGAGGGGATGGGGCTCGATGAGCTCGAGGTGCGCATCGAGAACAATCACCGGACGGGGTTCTTGACCGAGGACTTCGCCACGGCCGCGCGATGCGCGGGCCGCGTGCTGGCGTTCACCCACAGGAAGCTTCAACTCGCGAACGAGCAGGCTGCGAACAACCAGCAGATTCATGAGGAGATCCACCATGAAGACCTACGACCCCATTGAGCATGACGCCCATGTCCGACATCGGCGCGTCAAGGTCGTTATCACCCTGCTCGTTCTGATGGGCGTCGCGCTCCTCTTGTGGGGTCTGTACCGGGCCGCAGCGCCCAGGGTGTTCCTCGCTGCCTTTGCGTTTGCGTTCGCGCACGGGCTCGTGAAGGCAGTCTTTGGGAAGGGGAGTCGCTGATATCAGATCGCGACCTCGACGACGAACGCCTGACCGGTCGATCCGACCTGACCGCTGGCCCCTGCGCCGCCCGCACCGCCCGCGACGCCGGCTCCATCGCCTGCACCGCCCGCCACGCCTGGGGTTCCTGCGCCCCCGGCGCCGCCGGTGAGGGTGATGACGTATGGGGGCGCCGCGGTGCCCGCGCGGCGGAAGAGGCCGACGATGCCGCCCGCGCCGCCGCTCCCTCCGGCTCCACCGCCGCCGCCTCCGCCTCCGCCGCCGCCACTGGCGAGGGGCGCGGCTCCGCCCACCGTCGGCGCGCCGGGTGCGAACCCGGAGGGCGCGGCTCCGCCGGGTAGACCGGTGGCGATGATGCTGCCGGTGCCCACCTGGATGGGCGCGACGATGCAGACGCTGCCCCCACCGTTCCCTCCGATGCCGCCCTGACCCCCGTTGCCTCCCGCGCCGTTGCCAGGCCCGTCGTTGCCTCCCGCGCCGCCGTTGAGGCCGCTCTGGCCTGGAAACCCAGGTTGCCCTCCAGAGAGGAGGCCGAACAGGACGACAGGGAACACCTCGAACTGGTCGACGCCGCCTGCGTTGAGGCCGCCTGCGACGCTGGGCGTCCCCGAGGTGCCAGGGTCTCCGCCAGGCAGGCCGCCGGCGCCGCTGGGTCCGCTCGTTCCGTTCGTGGGTGGGAGCAGGAAGTTGGGGCCGCCGCCGAAACCGACCCCGAAGCCCTGCTGACCGGCCTGGCCGGGCTGTCCGCCGGCGCTCTGACCGCCGCCACCGCCGCCGCCTCCGCCCGAGGTGCCGACCGAGCCGGTGGGCAACACCGGAGCTGTGCCGTCGATGACGCCGCTCGCGTCGATGACGCCGTCGTGGCGGAAGGTGTTTTGGCAGTAGATGAGCAGGCGGAAGCCGAGCGGGACCTGGATCGTGGCGCCGGCCTGGATGGTCAGGTTGCGGTAGTAGTGGATGCCCGAGACCACATGAAGGCCCGGGCCGAAGATGACGTCGCCTTCGGTGCCTGGTCCGACGAGGGCCGAGGCCCCGGTGTCGACCAGGATCCAGCGTCCGGGGATCGTCGGGTCGACCGTGACCGGGGGAAAGGTCCCGACGATGGCGGGCCGCGCAGCGACGACACTGGGCCCCTCGGCCGCGAGGCTCGCCTTGTCGAGCGCGTACGTGTCGAGCCCGAAGGCGGCCCGCTCGCCGTCCTCGAGCCCTGCGATGGGCAGCGAGCGGAGCTCGTCGAGGGAGGCGACGCAGAGGCTCGGGGTGTCCGTGTTCGACGAGAACGCCATGGTTTCACGGTACCAAAAACGAGGAGGCCCCACCACCGACCGTGGTGAGGCCTCGACCCGTGCGCAGAACCCTGGTTCAGGGCACCTCGCGCCAGCGGCCCGGGATGAGCGGGTCGACGGTGAGCGGCGAGAACGACGTGATCGACGGCCGCGCCGCGATGACGGTCGTGTTGTTGTCGGCCAGGACGGAGTCCTTGTCGAGCCAGTAGAGCGTGACGGTGCCGCTCGCGGGGACGTTCACCGTCGCGAGCTCGCCGCCGGAGAAGGCGGCGATGGGGATCGAACGCAGGGCGTCGTTCGAGGGGACCGAGAGGTTCGGGTTCTGCGTGGCGTCGGAGAGAGCCATGGGGTCCTTCTTTCTTCTTGTTCGGTGTGGGGTAGAGAGTCGCGTGACCTAGTGAGCCATCAGGCTCCGAGCACCTCGGCGCTCAGGTTGCAGTGTCCCGGGGCGGCGCGCACGAGGCTCCCCGCAGTCCCTCCGACGTTGTCGGCGAGGACGTTGATGGCGTGGCGCCCTTCGGTCAGGGGAATGATCGCGGAGATCGACGCGGTCCCACGCTGCCCGATGCCCGTGGTGGACTCGATGGCTTCGGCGAAGGCGATGGGGATACCGTCGAGGGTGACCTGGAAGCGGAGCGCGGCGCCCGGCGCGGCGCCGTTCGGGCCTGCGTCCCACGCGCAGGAGAACTCGACCTTGCACTGGGCGAGGCCGGGGTTGGTGCGGTTGCTGCCGATGTGGAGGTCGGGGAAGAGGAAGATGCCCGGAGCGGGGGCCGCCGGGAGGGGCGGCGAGTCGGCGATGAGGGTCTGGTTGACCTCCCCGCACACGAACCAGCGACCGGGCTTGTTCGCGTCGCCGACGACGGGCGCGGACGGGCTGAGGGTCGGGTCGTTCTGGAGCGCGCTCCGGGCGAAGACGATCGCCTGGCCGTAGGGGAAGGCGAGGGAGACGTCGGGCGCGACGAGCGAGTCGGGGTCGAAGCTGTAGTAGGCGTTCTCGTCCTCGACGAAGGCGAAGACGGCGCTGAACGACTTGTTGGCCGCCGTGTCCGCCCGCTGCATGGCCGTCGCGACGATGAGGACGAGGTCCTGCAGGGTCTTGACCGTGGTCGCCTGGTACTGCGGATTGCTCACAAACATGGACGGACTCCTTCTCCGGGGAGGGATGCGAGGTTTGTCCTCCCGCTTGTGTCGCGCGAAGAGGAGTCCTCTGCCCCGAAGTGTACGCCCATCGCAGCGAAACCCGCAAGGCGGGATGCTCTATGGCTTTTTCGCTTTTTTCGCCTTCTTCTTCGGCGCGCGCGTCTTCGATGCGGCGGCCTTCGACGTCTTCGCCGTCTTCGATGTGGCGGTCTTCGATGCAGCGGCCTTCGGCGGAGGGGCGGCCTCTCCATCGTCGCCCGCGAGCGAGTAGACGTCGCCGCCGCCGTCGGCATTCTTGGTCGCGGGAGCAGGCTCGAGCGGCGCGTGGGTCTTGGTCGCGGGGCTCAGCTTCGCGCTGGCGGTCGAGAGGCCCTGCTTCTGCAGCTTGCGCAGCTCGCGCGCGTACTCGATGGCCTCTTCCTCGTTGCCGACCCGGGAGACGCCTCGGGCGGTCATGTGGCAAAAGGTCCGGAGCATCACGTCGCCGCCGCGGTTCTTGCCGTGCGACCGGAACCAGATCATGCCGGTGGGCTTCTTCTGGTTGGGGGCGGCGTCGATCTCCGGAGGGCTGTTCTTGGTCTCCTTCACCATCACGTGCTCGCCGACGAAGGTCGAGTCGAGGTCGTGGATGAACTCCTGCGGCACGTTCGAGTCGCCGTTCTTCGTCGAGTGGAGGATGACGAAGATCGTCATCTCGGAAAACCCCTTGTACTCGTGGAGACGATGGGCCCGGTGGTAACAGGTCTTGACGACATGCACGAGCTGCTTGTTCTTCCCCCCGACCATGCGCTTGTCGGTGCCGCGGACCTCCTTCGAGTGCATGCGGCTCGCCGAGTCGACCACGAGGATCTTGGCTCCACGCTTGTCTGCGGCGGCGATCATGGCCCGGACGTTGCTGAGCGCCTCGCTCTGGGCGATGGCCCGTGCGGCGGCCTCGTCGCTGATCTCCTGGTCGGGATCGGTGGCCTCGGCCGCGATGATGAGGAGGTTCTTCCTCGAGCCCTTGTACCGGTCGTAAAGCCCGAGCCGCTCGGCTCGCTTGGAGATGTCTCCCGAGGACTCTTCGACGCTGCCGTAGGCGACCTTGACCCCGGTCGCGGCGTAGCCCGCGAGGGCCTCGAGCAGGAAGGTGCTCTTGCCGACGCCGGGAAAGGCGGTCCAGCCGCTGACGGTGCCCTGCACCGCGCCGCCGGCCGTGACCTCGTCGAAGGGCTCGTATCCCGAGGGGGCGTGGACGAGCTCGGTCGGCTTCACGCGCGAGAGGAGCTTCACCTTGGGAAGCACGAGCCGCTGGCCCTGCCGGTCGATGATCTCTTCGTCCTCGTCGCCGTCCTCCTCGTCGCCGTCCTCGTCGTAGCCGCCCTCTTCGGAGACGCCGTCGGCAGATCCGTAGCCGCCTCCCGCGCTGTTCCCGCCGTACCCTGCGCTGCCCTGCTGGGGGATCTCCTCCTCCCAGGGGTTTGCGCTCGCGGGCAGCGTGAGGGCCTTGCGCTTTGGGTCGAGCCACCCGAAGCAGGACTTGAAGGCGCCGCAGCTGGGGCACCGGTCGAACCACTGGGTCTTGCGCACGGCGCAGCGCACGCACTCGTACGAGGTGGGCCGACGCCGCGGCATCACCGACGGGGGCCGCGCGCGACGCGATGCGGAGGTGGTGGCAGTGGAGGTCGTCATCGGACTAGAGGGGCGGCACGAACGGGATCACCACGAGCAGCGCGAGCAGCCAGGCCCCGTGGACATTCACGGGGGGTCCGAGGGTGGGGAGAGGGGTCGCGGTGAACATCGGGGTTCAGCCAGTCTACCGCGTCAGGTTCGGTCTTTCGATGAAGCCGGGACCCCCACGCGCATCGAGGCAGACGACGCCGAGCTCGGGGACGAGGAGGCAGTCTCCCTCGTGGGCCCGACACCGCCACTGCCAGAACGCGAGGTTGTTCAGGTGGTCTCGTTGCTTGTGCGCGCTGCTCGAGGTCATCGCGATGACGCCGGCTGGAAGCGTCAGCTCCGCCAAGATCTCGGTGACCATCGGGAGCTCTCCGAGCTTCTTCGTCCGGGTCGTGAGGATGCGTGCGTAGAGGAGATTCGACCAGACCTGCAGTCCCTGGCGCCTGGGGATGCCCAGCGGCTCGAGGTCGACGACCGAGACCCAGACTTGTGCCGGAACGCCCCAGGGGCGACCTGGGACGGGCGTCCCAAGAGGCCCTCGGGTGAAGACGTTCGGAAGGGCGCGGAACGCTTGCAAGAACACCGGGTGCGCGGGGACTCGCCGGCCGCGAGGTGTGAGCTCGTACTCCACGCGCTCGATCTTCTGAGCCATGTCGCGCCTCGTCAGTTGCTGAAATCGTTGGTCATGAACAGGCGCCCGACGCTGTCGGTGACGAGCCCGATGCCGACGCGCCGGTAGGTGGGCGAGAGCATGGTCTCGTAGTGGCCGCCCCCGGGGCCCTCGGCGTACATGAGCTCGAGGGCGGTGTCGATCTGGGCGATCACGTTCTCTTCGGGGTCCGACTTGTAGAGCGGCATCCCGTGCCGGTCGCCCTGGTTCTCGCCTGCGGTCGTGCCGAACCCGCGTGACTCGTTGCCGAGCGCGCCCGAGGCCTCGCGGTTGAAGTGCGTGTGCGGGAGCTGCTTGTCGAGCAGCTCCTTGCTCCCGGCGAGCGCGAAGGCATCGAGGCGGCTGTCGCGCGCGAGCAGAGGCAACCCGTGCTTCTTGCGAAGCGCGTTGATCCCATCGACGTTGTGCTGCTCCGGGCCCTTGGTCGATCCCTTGGGCGTCCAAGGCGTGCTCTTGTCGGGAGTCTTGTCGGGAGGAGGCGGAGGCGGAGGGGGAGGCGGTGACGCGCTCTTGTCGCCGCGGAGCAGCGCGTTGAACGCAGCCTCGATCGCGCGCTCTTCGGCGAGCCTCTTCTCGCGCTCTTCGGGCGACTCACTCGCGGGCACGGGGACCGGCGTAGCCTCGAGCGGCGCTTCTGGGAGACCGGGCCTGGCGAGGTCAGAAAACCCGGGGATGAAGCGGAGCCCGGACGCGCCTGGGGCGACGATGGAGGCGCGCGCGGGGCTGTCGAGCACAGGCGCGCGCATCATCGCGGGGTCCGCCTCGACGTTGATCCGGCCCGCGCTCGGCATGACCTCCGCCTCTTCCGTCTCCGTGACGGTCTCTTCTTCGTCGCTGACGGTCTCTTCCTCGTCGATGGGCAGGGGCTCGCCCTCGCTGCCCTTCATGAGGGTGAAGAGAGACTTGGGCGTCGCGGTGCCCTTGGTGCCGGTTGAGAGCGGCTTGCCGTCCTCCGTCGAGGAGACCACGTCCCCGACGAGGGCGCCGAAGAGCGCGCCGGCGAAGGTCGCAAAAAGGCCGCCGAGGATCGTGGCGCCGAGCAGCCCGCCGATCGCAGCGCCGCCCACGGCGGCGAAGCCAGATCCGCCGGTGTCGGGCTCGGAGGGGCCGCTCGGGTCGTGGCGGAGCATGGGGTCAGATCCCAGCGACCGCGTTGAGCAGCACCGGGGGCATGTGCGTCGCGCTCTTCGGGCCGAGCGGACGAAGACCAGTCCCTTTTGTCGACCCCGGCGAGCCCTCAGAAGGGCTCGCCAGATCGGGGCCTCCGGCTCCGTCGAGCAGGCGCTGGATCTCGGCGACGGCCTCGAGCCGGTCCGGGTCGTCTCCCTCCGCCGGCAGGAAGGCCTGCTGGATGAGGTAGAGGTCGCCCTGGGTCGGCAGGTAGAGGCCCGGGACCGCGCCCGAGGAGCTCCAGCCGCCCTCGCTCCCGCCCGTGTCGACCGGGAAGAGGCTCGAGACCGTCCCAGGGGGCGTGGCGGGGTCGCCGACCCAGTAGGTGATGCCGTCGATGCTGTAGAGGCCCTCGAGCACCTTCTGCACGACCTCGGGGGTGAGGGTGTAGATGGCCTCGCTGTAGACCGGGATCGGGGCCTCGGGCGTGCCGGTGAACCCGACGATGGCGCGGTAGAGGGGCGCCGGAGACGAGCTCACGACCTTCTGCGAGGCGGGGAACCGGGCGACCTTGCGTTCGGCGGCCCAGTTCGTCGTCCAGACGCCGGCGGGGTTGGCCCACGGGCGCGGGTCGCGCGCGAGCACCTCTGCGGGAGAGCCTGGCGCGATCACCGAGACCGGCCCCGTCCCGACAGGCTTTGTGAGGTCCACGGTGGGCAGGCCGGGCATGCCGAGGTCCGGAGGCGTGGTGCTGACACCGAGGCCCGGGGGCGTCTTGCCCGTCGGGGGCTTGTCGCCCACCGGGAGCTTCTTCTTGGTCCCGTCGTCCGTCGGGAGCTTCCCGTCGGCCGCCGGGAGCTTCTTCTTGTCGTCTCCCGCGGCGATGTGGCCGGCGAAGAGGCCCGCTCCGCCGCCGACCAGGCCGCCGAGGGCCCCGCCGAGCTTCCACCCGAGGGCGCCGCCGACCAGGCCGCCGAGGGCCATGAAGACGGTCATGCGCCCGCCCAGTTTGTCGACGAGGCTCTCCTCCGTGGCAGCTGCGCCCACGCTCGCCCGCCGCGGGGCAAGAGGCGTCGACGAGTCGAGGACGGCGATGAGGTGGTGGTCGAGCATCAGGCGACTCCGCCGGCAAGGAACGTGTCGAGGTCCTTCGTGGGCAGCGTCCCGAGGCTCGAGGGCACGAGCATCTTCGGCTCGGCGATGACGGCCCACTCATCGAGGATGTCGTCGTGGCCCATGTCCGCGGGCTTGACGGCGATCATGACGTTGTTGCCCTCGATCTGGCTCCAGGGGCCCGAGCCCGCGATGGCGGGCGTCACGACGAAGTAGCCCATGTCGCTCGCGCGGGCGACCCAGTCGAAGGCGCGCGTGCCGGGGGGCGCACGCACGACGCCGTCGGCGTCGGGGGCTCCCGTGTACCGGGCGAGCCGCACGAAGTGGTCACCGACGATCGGCTTCTGCGTGCTCTCGACGAACTCGTAGACGACGGCGAGGTTGCGCAGGGCGTTGCGCGCGACGTCAGCGTTGAAGTAGCGCGCGGGCCCCTTGAATACGGTGCCGTCGCCCAGCACGACGGTCGTGCCGGGGATCGCGAGGTACTTGCCGGAAGCGTTGTCGTGGTCCTTCTTCGGAGGCGCGCTCCCGTCCGAGGACGGCATGAAGTGGTCGAGCAGGTATTTGATGCCGAACCCGACGACGAGGCCGCCGAGGACGAGCTTCACCGTGCTCGCACCTCCTCCGCCGCCGCTGCCATAGGGGGACTGTCCGGTGACCAGGGTGTCGCGATCGGCCATGTTCCCGGTAGCGTACGTCGTTTGGACCTCGGGTGGCAAGACACGGTCAACACGTTCTCGATCACGTGCGGCAAGAACACCGTTGCCTTGTGGCAAGCCCGCAGACGGTCCGCTACAAGCGGGCGATGTTCGACAAGCTCCTCCTCCTCATCCCCGCGATCTCGCTCATGCTCGGCGCGCCCACGGTCCCCGGACCGCTCCGCGCGCGGGCTGAGGCCGCGGCGAAGATCACGGTCGACGTCGCGCAGAGCTTTCCGCTCGAGCGGCGCGAGCAGCTCGCGCGCATGGCGTACGTCTTCCAGGCGGCCGAGTCTGGCTTCGTCGCCGACCCGAAGGGCAGCAACGATCAAGGCGCGGCGTGCGGAGCGATGCAGGTCCACACGCCCTACAAGTTCGTCGAGGGCGCGACGTGCGCCAAGGTTCGCGCCGACTACCGGCTCGGGGTGCTCGTGGGCATGACCCTCATGAACCTGCTCTGGGACAAGTGCGGCTCGCCCGCCGCGGCGCTCACGGCCTACTCGACGAACGGGCAGTGCCCGGGGACCTGGGTGCTCCCAGTGGTGAGCCGTCGGTGCAAGATCGCCGGGCTCTCGTCCGACTGTCGTCTTCCGGGGACCTGATCTGCTATCGTCGAGGGCATGCTCGATCACTCCCTGGTCCACCACCGCTCGGCCTCTCTGGGCGCCGGGGCACCCATGAGCCCTCTGTGTGGCGGCTCGTTCTTGGCGGGAGGCATCGGAGGCGGCTACGTCGCCTACAAGATCGGCGCGGCCATCGCCGGTGGCGCGGGGGGCGTGGTCTCGCTCTTGCTCGTCGGCCCAGTGCTCTTCTCGGCCGGAGGCGTGCTCGGCATCACCGTAGCGTCCGGTCTAGGCTTCTGCGGCGGCGGCAGCGACGAGAAGGGGTGGTAGTCATGCTCGACCACTTTCCGACAGGCCCCGGCCCCGTGTCCCTGAGCACTGCAGAGGCAGCGTGCAGCAGCGCGTTCATGGCCGTGGGGGTCGGCGGCATCTACGCGAGCTACAAGCTCGGCGCCGCCCTCGGCGGCATCTTCGGCGGCGTGGTCTCGACCGTGCTGTTCGGCAACCTGTTCTTCGTCGCGGGAGGCCTCGCCGGCGTCTACATGGCGGAGAGGGTCGGCCTCGGGCCCTGCGAGCCGTGAGCAAGCCCTCGCTCATCCTCTGGCACGGAGCGCACCGCTGGTCGGGTCCGCCGGAGATCAGGCCAGCCTCCATGAAGCGCATGGAGCACGGCGCCGGTCTCTATCTGACGACGAGCGAAGCGACCGCGCGATACTACGCGCGGGGTGGCGGTCAGGTCTTGCGGTTTGAGCTTGACCCGGAGATCGTGGCTCTTGGTGACACCAGGATCGACGCGCGCATCCTCGCAGACTTTGTGAGAGATGCGCCGAGGCTGCGGCACCGCAAAGAGATCCTCGCGGACCTGTCGCGCGCCTCGGATCGCTCGTGGGAGGCTCGTAGCTCGCGTGCCATCATGGCGGGCACACTCGTCAACCTCTTGCACCACTACAAGGTGCTCACTGGTTCGATGGGTCCCGCGGTTGCGCAGTTTTATGTTTCCCAAGGGATCGATGGCGACTGGATCCGACCCACCAGTTCGAACGATCCTGCTGAGTGGTGGCTTGTGCTCTTCAATCTTGCCAAGATCCGCCGGATCTGGTTCGCCTATTCTCGGGTGACCCGCTTGGCGCCCGCTCGCTCCTGACCGAAGCTCACTCTTCCCAGTGCGCGTCGACCAAGAACCGGATCTTGGCGACCCTGACTCGCTCTTCGCGGGTCTCCTGGGGCAGGGCTTCGACCTTGTCGATCGCCTCGGAGTAGAGGCGGCTCGAGGCGATGATCTCGTTGGCCACCGCTGTCGCGGAGCGCGTGTCAGGACGCACGCCGGCGAGACGACCCTTCATGCGGCCATTCTAACAGCTTCGGCGGCCACCGCCGAGTCTTGCTAGACTCCTTGCCGTGTTCTTCTACCTCGGAGCGAGCCGGCCGCACTGGCTCGGGGAGACGCGCGTCCCGCTCTTCGTGAGCCACCAGACGCTTGGAGGGCGCGCGAGTCTCCCTCGCGCGCTCGGGCCCTGGGCGCTCGACAGCGGCGCGTTCAGCCAGGTGGCCCAGCACGGAGCGTTCACGGTCTCGGCCCGCCAGTACGCGGCGAACGTGCAGCGCATCCGGCGCGAGGTCGGCAAGATGCAGTGGGCCGCGCCGCAGGACTGGATGTGCGAGCCGTTCGTGCTCGACAAGACGGGCCTGTCTCTGCGCGAGCACCAGCGGCGCACGGTCCAGAGCATCGTCGAGCTCCGCACGCTTGCTCCGGAAGTGCCCTGGTGTCCGGTCCTCCAGGGCTGGACGCTCGACGATTATCTGAGGTGCCGCGACCTCTACGCCGCGCGCGGGATCGAGCTCGACTGCGAGCCGATCGTGGGCATCGGGTCGGTCTGCCGCCGGCAGGCCACGAACGAGATCGCGGCGATCGTCACGCGGGTCGCCCGGGAAGGCATCCGTCTCCACGGGTTCGGCGTGAAGCTTGGCGGCCTCCAGCGCTACGGGCACGCCCTCGTCTCGAGCGACTCGATGGCCTGGAGCGCAAAGGCTCGGCGCTACTCGCTCGAGACGGGTCGCCCCTCGATCGCGGGTCACGATCGACCCGGGCGCGGACGGCCGGAAGGCCACGCCTCGTGCAGCAACTGCCTCGAGTACGCGCTCCTCTGGCGGCAGAGCCTGATGGACGCGGGGGTCATCGACGACCGGCTCCCGAGCATGGCTCGACGGTGCCCCCCTGGGCGCCGGCCCGCGCGCCAACCCGAGCGTCGACCCGAGCGCCCGGTCGAGCGCCAGCAGCCCTCGCGCGCGTCGTCGTCGAGGGCACTGCCGCTCACGCCCCACGAGGCCGCGCGTTTCGTTCTGAACGGCGGGTGGAAGCCGAGGGCCTGACGATGCCGCGGGCGACGAGCTCGTCCCGGCCAGGGGCGTAGCGCACTTCCCAGGGCTCCTGTATGCTCCCTGCATGAGCAAGCACCACCCCGTCTCCCCCTACGAGCGTGCCGCCTTCCACCGTCAGGGGAGCGCGGGCGCGTTGAGCTTCAACGCCATGCCGATGCTCGCGAACGTGCAGGCGCTCGCGCCGGTACCGACGGGGCTTGGCGAACAGATGCATGACCCTGCGGCGCCGCAGGATGCTCCGGGGCTTCTGATGTACAACCCGGCGTTGGATGGGAAGAAAACCCCACGGGGCATTGATGCACCGGCAGGCGTACTACTTGTGGTGATGAACACGCTCACGTCCTTCTGGGAGTCAGTGTCGGTGCTCAGCGAAAAGGACCGAGTGAATGGGGTGTACCTACTACCTGCGTCTTGGTACGCAATCTTCGCCATTCTCTTGCCCGGAGCGACCCCAGCTGACGCGGACTACGTCCGTAAGCGCATCCGCTTCGTGTACTGATTCGCCATAGGCTGAGGAGACTTCTTGTCCGTCGTCGCCCTGGTCCCGGCGTACAACGAAGCGCCTCGTCTCGGCCCGGTCCTTGACGTGCTCGTGCGTCACCCGGGCATCGCGCAGGTGCTGGTGATCGACGACGGATCCACCGACGACACGGCGAGCGTGGCTCGAGCGCACGGCGCCGAAGTGCTCACGCTTCGGCCGAACCGCGGCAAGGGTGGTGCGATGCTTGCGGGCCTTCGCGCGAGCAGCGAGCCAGTGGTTCTCTTTGCCGATGCGGACCTCGTCGGCCTCACCCCCGAGCACGTCTCTTCGATGATCGATCCGGTCGTCGAAGGGTCGTATGCGATGGTCGTCGGCCTTCGTGACTACGGCTTTCCCTGGACCGAGATCACACGCGACCTGCCGCTCATCAGCGGTGAACGTGCTGTGCGCCGCGACCTCCTCGAGCAGGTGCCGCCGGAGGGCTGGCGCGGGTTCTCCGTCGAGGTCTACATGAACGACGTGGCCGCGCGACACTCGTCAAGCTTCGGTCCGACGGGTACAGTCGTCCTGCCAGGGCTCTCGATCGTCAAGAAGTGGGAGAAGAACCCGGAGCGCGGAGCGTACGACATGCTGCGGATGGCCACGGAGGTTACCAACGCGATGGTCGAGGCCAGGCGTGATGCGGATCGGCGCGCGTCGCTTGGCGCGGGTCCCACGGACCTTGCGAAAGCTCCCCCTCCCGCGAGCGTCTCCGCCGAGTGCTCGACCACCCAGTGCGTCGCCGACACCGTGGTCGAGAGCGCCATTCGCAAGGCGGGCCCCTTCGTGCGCGACGAGCTCTGGACGCCTGAGGCCCAGACCCGCGTCGGGGATGCCGTCGGTCAGCGGGTCTCGAGGCCGCTCTGGATCGGGGCTGGGATCCTCGGTTGGATGGCTGCCGGACCGCTCGGACTGCTCGGTGTGGGCTTGCTCTGGACGTGGAACGAGTGGCCCTCGTCGCGCGACGAGTGATCACGAGCTCGCCTCACCCGAGCACCTGCTTCGCCCCGTACCCCGCGAGCGTGCCGAGCCCCGCGCCGAGGACCGCGGCGCCGAGCCGCGTGCCGATCGCGTACGGCGTGGTCTCGCCGTAGGTGCCCGGGTCGCCCCCCTCGAACCCCCAAAACGCCCCGATGGCTGCGCCGCCCAGGACGAAGCCGTTCTTCCACCAGGGCGTCGGCGTTGCGGATACGGCCCCCGCGCTCGCGCGACGGTTCATGGTCTCGAGGGCCTCGATGCGTGCGTGGTCGAGCATCAGCGTTGCCTCCCTACGATCATTCGTGCGGCCTCCCACGGGGCCATCTGCCGCAGCGGTATCACACGTGCGGGCGCAGCCTGCGTCGTCGCCTTCGACAACGTCCCGGTCTGCAGGATCGAGAGGCCGATCGCCTCGGCGAGCGCGGGCGGGACCGCGTTGCCCACCTGCTTCCACTGCTCGGACTTGTTGCCCTGGAAGGGCCAGTCTTCGGGAAACCCCTGGAGGAGCGCGACCTCTCGGACGGTGCCGATCCGGCCGCCGGGGCCGAGCTTCTGGGTGGCGCGCACGCCGACGTCGGTCGGGTAGACGTAGAGGATCGACCTCGTGACGACGGTCGGTGCGGGCCCCGCGTCTGCGGAGCGGGCGCGCGCGGTGATCATCTCGGTGCGGAGCCATTTTCCGCGAAACTCGGGCACGGCGTCGGAGGCAGTGACGCTGCCGGTGGGTTTTGGTGCCTTGGCCAGCGCAGGCCCCGCGACGAGAAACTTCCGCGCGCGGTCCTGGGGCACGCGGAAGTCCTTTGCGTTCAGGGTCCAGACGGTCTTGTAGCCAAACTCTTCGAGGTCTTTGGCCCAGTCGTCCATGGGGGCGCCGACGACGTTCTCGACGACGACCCAGACCGGCTTGATCTGGCGGATCTGCAAGAACGTCACGGGCCAGAGGGCGCGCGGGTCGCAGAGCCCGGCGCGCTTCCCAGCGCTCGACCAGGGGACGCAGGGAGGCGAGGCCCAGAGGAGCGCCGGGCGCGGGCCCTTGTAGCGAAACTGCTCGACGAGCTTCTCCTCGACCTGAAAGCCCGCCGCCCGAAGCGTGGCTGCAGCGTGGCGGTCGCGCTCGACCGCAACGATGTGCGAGAACCCCGCGCGCCGGAGGCCGAGCGCGGCACCGCCTCCGCCGGCGAAGAGCTCTACTACTCCGGGCCTGCTGTCCATCAGTGAACCTCGATCCTGAGACTTGCCCGGAGAGCCCTGAGCGGGCCCGCCCGGAGAGCCTTTCTGAAGGCTCTCAGGGCCCGCGAACGCGCCCCAAGGGGGCGCGAGACCCGGGCCGCAGGCCCGGACATTATCGGACTTCCGGGGTGGCGGCGAGGACGTGCGCGACGCCCGCGGCGGGGAGGCCGGCGAGGTAGAGCCGCTCGAGCCGCGCGATCGGGATGCGATGCACTGGCACCCCGAGGATCCGCGCCACCTCGGCGGCGAAGGCGCGAGGCATCTGCCGCGGTCGGCGGTGCTGGACGAAGCGCCGATCGCGTGCGCAGGTCCGACAGGAGAACCCGGAAGCCGCCACGTTCAGCGAGCCAGGGACGCAGACAGGAGCCAGCCCGCCCCGAGCGCCACTCCGTAGAGCGGACCGAGGAAGAGCCCCCCGACGACCGCCGCCGCAGCGGCGCCCGCGTACGTGCCCGTGCTGAGGCCCTCCGTCGCCTCCGCGGCGGGCTTCGGCTTCGGAGTCGCCGGCGCGAGCTCCTTGCTCACCTGGATCGTGGGCAGCTTGCTGCCGGCCGCGATCTCCTTGGCGATCGTGTAGCCGCCGTCTCCTCCGCCGGCAGGCGGCGCAGGCGGCGGAGGCGGCGGCGGAGGGGCCTCGGTGATCCCCGAGCCCGCCTTGTACTCCTCCCAGGTGATGCACCCGGAGTTGTCGGTGTCGAGCTGCTTGAAGACTCCGTCGACCCAGAGGCCGCGCGTGAAGGCGTTGCCGACGCCGGCGTCGCGGAGCATGTTGCCGACTTCCTTGCGGCTCGCGCACCCGTCTCCGTTGACGTCGTAGCTGAGGAAGAGCGCCTTGAGCTCGGCGGGTCCGTGGGCGCCGTAGCGCGCGTCGGCGAGCGCGTTGATCTTGCGCTCGAGCTCCTCCTGCTCCGACTCTCCGACGCTCGCGCGCCGGCGACCGTTGAACACGTAGTTCGGGGGCAACGCGCGGAGCAGCGAGGGGCGGGGGGTGTGGTCGAGCATGGGGGTGATCAGAGCCTACCACGGGCCCCGCTAGTTCGTCTGGGGCACGTTCAGGTGCTCTCTCGCCTCGCCGAGGGCGGCCTCGAGCCGGCGGCGGTGCATGTCACACGCGGCTTCCTCCCCGATCAGGTGGATGCACGTGTGGCACCGCTCCGTCGCCTGGAGAGCCTCGACGAGTCGCTGGAGCATCTCTCGGTCTCTTGCCATCGATCACCCTGCGTCGCTCGGACCAAACGCGAAGGCCGCCGTGGTGACGTCGAGGTCCTCGACCGCGCTCGGATCGGCGACGTAGGACTGGTCGATCCAGCCGTACCCCTGGTCGCACCAGTCGGTGCCCCAGGAGTTGCGCGCGAGGAACCAGACGTTGCCGTCGCTCTTCTCCCAGTAGCCGGTGAGGATGAAGCAGTGCCCGCCGACGATGTGGGTGGGCGCGAACATCGCCTTGTCGAGCGGAGGGTTTCCACAAAAATCCTCGCCGACCCGGGCGTCGACCGTGACGGGGCACCCGAGGTCGAGCGCGACCTTGACCTGGGCGACCCGACCCTTCCCGGCGCCCTTGATGCGCTGGATGACCCCCTTGGGGACCCGGTGCCGGGCGGCGTCGAGCAGCGCGACGAGCGGGGGGCGCCGGGTGATGTGGGAGATCTTGTCGCTGTAGGGCCAGAGCGACTCGCGTGCGACGCCAACCTCGGTCACGACCGCGCGTGAGACGTGCGACCACGACCCGCTGTCCTCGTCCTGGTCGCCGTGCTCCCAGCGGCTCCGCCAGTAGCAGTCGGCCCGGCTCAGCTGCACGACCTTGCCTGGAGCCATGGTGAGCTCGAGCGCGTCGCACCGACCGTGCGCGGTGCATGAGCCTGCGCGGCCCTGGTCGCTGATGGGCGTGCGCTCCTCGAGCCGGACCATGCGACCTCGACTCGTCTGCAGCCGGTCGACCGGTTGCACAGGTTCCTGGAGCGCCGGCTGGAAGACCGGAAACCCGTCGGAGAGGGTCCGGGCGACCTTGAAGCTCAGGTGGCCCGGGTCCTCCTCGGCAGGGGGGCTCGAGAGGGCCTCGAAGCCACGCAGGCGCTCGAGCGCAAACGTGGAGGGGTCGCGGTATCCGTGCAGCGGGCGGTAGGGCGTCGTCATCGGCACACCGTGTCGACCTCGGCGCAGGTCTTGATGCGGGCGAGCTTGGTGGGGCAGATCGGCAAGCCCTGGTCAACGAGCTTTTGGCACTGCTCGGCGAAGTCTGGCGCGGCCTCCTTGCACTTGAGCTCGGCGAGCCTCTTGCCGGCGCGCTGGCACGCGCTGCCCTGCTTGGCCTCGACAGAGGTCTCCTTGTCGTCCTGGTAGTCGACCGGATTCTTGGGGTCCGGGCAGCCAGCGAGCACAAGGAAGAAGACGAGAGCGAGGCGGTTCATGAAGCCCTCATGCAGTCGTGCTGCGTCAGGAAGAACTCAGCGAGACCGATGGCCAGCGAGGCGTTGTTCGGGCTCGGTCCCGTGGTCGCGAGGGGGTGCTCGATGTACATGCCGCAGGTGCAGATCGCGCGGACACGAGCGCCGACCCGTGCGGTCGTGACCACCCGGCCGGGAGCGCGGCTCATGGCGCGCACTCCCGGACCCAGGACGCTCCCTTGCCCTCCGCGGTGAAGAACTGGTGCGCGGCCCCGGCGCCCGCGAGCACCGCGACGACCGCGGCAGAGATCCCGACCCACTTGGGCGCTCCGAGGACCGACTCGGAGAGGCCTCCGCCTGCGCCCGCGACGCCCGCGACGGCCGCGAGCCCCTTGGCGTTCGCACCGGCCGAGACGCGCGCGTCGTCGAGCTCCTTGCAGCGCGCCTCGTCCCGCGCCTTGGGCGCGCCCGGCGTCTCTTTGGCCTTGATGCCGGCGAGTCGAGCCTCCTCGAAGGTCCCCGCGCAGCCGCTGAGCACCGACAGCACCACTGCGATCGTGACGAACTTGTTCCCCGTCATGTTGCCTCTCTCCCACCGCGTCACTTCACGGTAGTGTCTCCACATGCGTGATCCCAGAAACCAGCCACCAGAGAAGCCAGAGCCCCCCGAGCGCGCCACCCACCATGAGCCCGAGCTTCAGGTCGGACGCGCCTTCCGCGGCGGATGCGGCGAGCTCGGCGTCGGTGAGCGGGGCCTTTGGAGCGGTGGGCTCGGCGCGGTCGAGCTCCTGGAGCACGCGCGCGTCTTCCTCGGGTGAGCGTGTCGCCGGGTCGAGGTCGGCCACGAAGGGCTCGCCGTCGCCGATCACGCCCATGGGCAGGAGCGGAGAAGAGCGCGGCAGGTCGATCTTGGCGACCTTGAGGGCCTCGTCGCTTGGGGCCTTCATGCGCGGGGAGTACGGCCCCTTGTCGCTCACGAGGTGTGCGAGCTTGGGGTCGACAAAAACGTCGTCGATGAGGATCTTCTTGCCGTTGAGGAGCGCCTTCTTGCGCATGAACCGGACGCCGTGGGAGTAGTCGGGCCCGTAGTTCCACTCGTGTGGTCCGGGGAAAGGCTGGACCGCCCACCCGTCGACCGCTCCGCCTCCGCCGCCGTAGATCGCGACCCTGTCCCCCGAGAGCCCCGGGCCCTGGTGGACGACGTTCTTGGCGTGGCCGTCGATCAGGATGCCTTTGCGGTCCCCTGGGGCGACCTTCTCGAGCCAGAAGATGCGCTTCTTGTCCGATGCGGCGATGGCGCCCGAGGCGTCGATGTCGCGCGGCGTGCCGTTCTTGAGGTTGTACCAGGGCTCGCCGGGGTTCACGAGCGAGCTCATGATGTCCCCCTTGACCTTGGCCTGCCGGTAGATCGCGTTGGCGATCTTGGTGTTGATCGTGCGCAGAGACAGATCGTCGGCGACGGCCTGCGCGGTGGTCGGCCACATCGGGGCCATGGCTGCGCTGGCCTCGTCGGTGCCGAGCTTCCAAAAGTCCGGAGAGACCTGGATCTCGAGCTTGTTCTTGCCGTCGGTGAGCGTGACCCACGGCCACGAGTCGTAGTCCCGGAGCGACGGGGGCATCGCCCGCGCGCGAACCCAGTCGAGGACGACGCGCTCGCGCGCGACCCCGGGCGGGAGCTTCGAGATGGCGTCGAGGTACTCGAGGCCGCTCTTGCCAAGAAAGCTCTCGCCGACGGACGCCTGTCGGTCGTCGTCGTCCGGAACGCCCCCCACGGAGGCCCGATGCCGCTCGAGGTACTGGACGCGCGCGTGGTTCAGCATCGCCGCCAGTGTAGCACGCGCCCTTCAGGCCTTGGGGACGAGCTTTTCGCGGAACCCTCGCGGGATCGGCAGCGAGTCCGCCGCGCGCTCGAAGTCGTTGAAGTCCAGGTGTCCGGTAGGGCGCATTCGGGCATCGAACATGGTCACCTGGAAGTCGACTCCGGGTCTCGTGCTCATGGTGATCGACCAGGTGTGACCGCGCTGGTCCACGACCGAGAACAGCTCGTTGTTCTCGACGAACGTGTGATAGACGTGCTTGCGCCACGCCTCGCCGACGAGACGTACATTCATCGGATCCATCGGATCGAGCGGCCAGAGATCGAAGGACTCGATCGTCGCCTTCTTGAGGGGTCGCTCGTAAGCGACCACTCCATGAGGGTATCGCTTCGGATCCTTGGCGGCCCTCGTGTAGAGAAACCCAGGAGGCACGTTCGCCCATGCCGCAGGGCGAAGCAGACTCACGTACTCGAACGGAGCGGGCATCGCGATCTTCCTTCAGCGAGCCGCAATTCTTGCTTGGGTGTCGCGCTTCTTCAAGAGCGCCTGCGTCCGGACGATGCCCCCGGAAAAGTCCGGCCGGAAGGCGACGGCCTGGGCTTTCCGACCGAGGCTCTGGTCGTCGAAGCAGAGGCCGCACGCCTCGCAGGTGCTCTTCTCGCCGGGCTCGATCTTGCGCATCATCCGCAGGAAGGCGACCGATCCGGGGTCGGGAAACCCAGCGGCGAGCATGCGCTCTTTGAGCTTCTTCTGGGCGGCGCGCTGCTTGGGCGTGAACACGGGCAGCTTCTCCCGCACGCCGGGCAGGTGCGTGAGAGGCTCGCTCCCGCACTCGTAGGTCTTGGGGATGAACAGGGCAAAAGCTTCTCGGATCCCGTCCTCTCGGGCCTTGCGGCGCGCCGAGCTGTCCTTCTCGCCGGGCTCGAGGGGCTGGAAGAGGCCTAGGCGCCGGCCGACGTAGAGCGCCTTCCAGCGCGAGGCCTCGCGATGGTTCTGCGCGTCCACGGGGTACTGCGCCGGGCACGGGACGAAGGAGAGATCCGTGCGCGTCTCGGCCACCGTGAACTTCTTGAAGACCAGGTCGCCGTCCGGGCGCAGCGAGAAGTTCTGTGCCCAGGACTCTTCGGTGACGATCACGGTGACCGAGCCGTACCCCTGGGCGAGCGCGAGGGTGACGTCTTCGGCCCGGTCGATCGACGCGAGCACGGAGAGGTCGGGCCCGAACGCCTTGCGAGGCACCCTGCGCCAGGCGTGCGTGTACGTGTACGCGGTCATGCCGCCCCGGCGCTTCCAGCGGGAGATGGCGGCGCCCAGCAGGCGCGCGCCTTCGACCGTGGAGGTGTCGCCCGAGGCGTGGACGCGGAGGGTGGTCCCCGGGGGCACCGCGCCGGTCTCGCAGGAGGCCTTGGTGTGGTAGGCCGCGTCGATGACCGCGACCTCGTCGCGGGTGGTCTCGAGCGAGCCGTGGTGGGCTGCGCGGGCGCTCGCATCGAGCTTGTTCACGACGAACTGCGCGCGACCGCCCATCGCGTAGCAGACCTTCTCCGTCTTCCACGTGCAGTCGACGCACGTGCTCATGATGGAGACCCAGGTGGCGTCCATCGCGCCGATCTTGGTGTTACCCGAACCGGAGACGTATTTTGCTCCGTTCTTCGTCCAGGATGCGCTGCTCGGTCGCCCCTTCTGTTCGCGGACCACGATTCCCTGGAGCGGATCGCTCGCGGTCGAACCTCCGTCTCGACCCCGTGCTGCGCCGGCGACGCCGCCGGTGAATGCAGCGCTGGCCGCCTCGAGCGCGAGCCCGTCGGCGTCCGAGACGAAGAGGGGCGGGATCCACGGGACGCAGCCACGCGCCTTGGACGGGATGATCTCAGTCTTCATGAACCCCTCACCCAGTGCTCGGACGCGACCGAAAGGACCGGGCGCCGCGCGATCTTGAGCTTGCCCTGCAGGAGCGCGACGGCGACGACATCGGGGCGCGTGCGCAGGTACCAGACGCCCTTCGGGCCTTCGGGGCTCCGAACGTCGCGCGAGAACTTCGAGAGGGTGACGAGGCTGTGCGCGAGCCCGTGCGAGAGCGCGAGCGCGCTCGCCGGGTCGGCTCCGCGGTCCATGAGCTCGATGGTCAGCTGGAAGAACCAGTTGCGCGCCCCGGGAGGCCACTTGCTGTAGCGCGTGTGCGTCCGGAAGTGGTCGCTGAGGATGCGCACAGCATCCGCCCTATCGATCACACGCCCCGCGCTGCTACCGAGTGTGTCGCCGATCGCGCTCGCGGCGTTGGCGATCTCCGCCGCCTGGTGGCTCGCCCGGTAGGCCGGGTCGTGCTCCATGTTCCACTTGTGCTGCTCGAAGGCGTCCCGGAAGACAGGGCGAAGGAGCAGGAGCCCGGCGACGATGGCGCCGCCGACGAGGAGCGCGGTGCCCACGGAGCGGCCTGCCCGACCGTGCGAGCGGCCACCCGAGTGTCCTGCGGAAGACTTGGCTGTGCTGGCGAGGAGCTTGTTGTAGCGGTCGAGGTTCCCAGGCAGACGGCGCTCTCGCGCGGCGTCGAGCTCGGCCTCGCTGAGCCCGAGTTTTTCGACCACGTAGTCGATGCGCCCGAGCGGGAGGCGGCTACGCCGCTCGGCGTCCAAGCGCTCCTGTCCCCGGGGAGGCGGCGGGAAGACCAGAAGACGAGCCCGCACAAGATCGCGACCGAGGAGGGTCACGCGAATGCGGTGGATGGGATACGTGCGCTCGAGCGCGCCGAACTCGAAGAGGCGGCGCACGTGTGGGCTGCTCCGGATGCGCCACGCAGGAACCCCGTACGCCTCGAAAGACGGAGAATTGAGAAAGTCCCCACCCTCTTCGCTGTGCTGGTTCTGGAAGACCAGCTCCTGCAGGGCGAAGACGTTGATGTCGGTGAGCGCAGAGCGCTTGCCGCCGACCTTCGCGCCGCCTTCGAGGAACTTGTCGAGCTCGACCTGTGCCTCGTCGGTCAGACGCCAGCGGGTGGGCTGGATCGGGTGCTTCCCTTTCACGGGGACGAAGAGGCCTGCTCGGATGGCGGTCTGCAGGTGCTTGCCCGCGGGCGGGGGGAGGCTCCGGATGACGTCCCCCTCGGTGCCGCTCCGAACGCCGGGGTGCGCCTCGACGACCTGGCGAACCGCATCCCAGACGGCCGGGGTGATCTTGTCACGTGCCATGGCCCCCAGGGTATCACGAGAGGATTCAGGGCGTCGTTACGGCTGCTCGACGGTGTTCATCGGAGGGAGAACCCGTGCTTGCGCGCCCAGCGCTGGCCGGCCTTCGACACAGGCCGCAGGACGCACCGTACGCCCACGTCACGGAGCATCTGCGCGAGCAGGTCCGCAAGACGGAGGGGGGCCTTGGTGTCCGCCGTGCGCAGGACGGGTTCACCCGTCCGAATGTGGCGGGCGTCCCCCCGGTACTCAGGCTCGACCCAGATCGACTGCACGCAGCGTCGACCGTACTCCTCGACCCAGAACGCAGCGCCGTAGAGGTAGTAGGCCTCATCGCTCGAGGCGATGAGCACGCGCCCATTCTTGCGCGCGCCGAGGCTGTTCTCTGCGCTCGTCCAGAGGAGGTGCAGCGTCTCGGGTTCCTGTCCTTCTCGAGCGTGGCCTTCCGCTCGATGCGCTCGCGCAAGAGAAAGAAGAAGTCGCCGATCCCAGGAGACGCGGCCTTCATGCGGGCGATGCGCCCGAGCTCCGCATCGTCGCTCATCAGAGCAGCCCGGCCTCGACGACGGCCTCGTCCTCCATCTTGGCGTGCGCGAGGAGCTCCTCGCGGTCGCAGTCCCCGGTGCGCGCGATCTGCGCCCGAAAACGCTGGTGCTCGCGGACGATGCGGTCGAACGTGCGCTGGGGGAAGAGCCCGGCCCGGGCGTAGTCGCCCAGGATGGCCTCCTCTTCGGCGAGGTGCTCGAGCACATCGTCGCTGGTCCAGCGAAAGACGTCGTCGAGCTCGTGCTCGAGGATCTTGCGCGCGTGGCGCCCGCCGTTGTAGGCGAGGACCTTGAGGGTCTTCTCACAGGGGCAGGAGGCGCTCCCAGCGGAGGCTCGCCGCCTTTGGCGCGCGTGGTCGAGCATGGCCCAAGTGTATCACGCCCCGCGAGAGCTCATGGCCCAGCGAGGGAGCACCCAGTCCCCTCCCTCGAGCCGCTCGGTCCAGCGCCACCCTGCGCTGCCGCCCCAGAGCTGCCACGCGACCCACCCAGGCGTCTTGATGCCCGCCCAGTTCGGTCGCCGGTCGACGTGATGACGCCGGAACCAGTTCCTCATCTTGCGCACGGTCTCGCGTGAGACGGGCCCACCGCGCGCGAGCACCCGCGCGCGCATCACCGCGCCCGTCGTGAGCCCACGGCCGGCGTATCCCGCAGCCACGAGCCGCAGCCCGTCGGCCGCCGCCGCCGCCACGCCCGCGGGCACCACCACCCGGGAGACCCTCACGCCTGCGCCCGATCAGAACCCGGTGATGCTCGGCTCGCGAGCGCCAGCAATCTTGGGATAGACGATGAAGCCGCTCCAGCTCGCCAGTGGCATGCCAGGCGCTTCTTTTTCGCCTTCAACGATGACTGAGGTGGTGTTGCCACCCCCGAACTTGGTCCACAAGTAGTGGTAGTTCGCGCAAGCGATGTCCCAAGCATCCGCATCAGGGGACACCACCCGGAAACCTTTGGCTCGAGGACCGGAGTCGAAGCCGCTGGAAACCCAGTACAACCCGCTAGGCAACCTGTCGACCCGGATCGACGGCGCAGCAGCAGCCACCGGCGTCGTCATCGGTGCCCAGCTTGCCTCAATCGCAGGGGCGATTGCTTGCACGTTCGCGAGCATCGGCATGGCGTTGAAGCTCAACGCGCCCGCGCTCCCTCGATGATGGAAGGCAGCGCGCTCGAAGGCGGAGACAGGGCGGTGCTTGCTCATGCGACGAGCGTACAGGGTTCAGCCACTCAGAGCAAAGGTGGCCGATGGAGCAACCCGGGAGGCCCTCAAGCGAGCCCTTCTGAGGGCTCGCCGGGCCGACCCGCGAGCGTCAGCGAGCCAGTGACAGAGCTCGCTTGAGGGCTTCCCGGGGCGCGAGCTAGAAGCTCGAAACTCCACCGCAACGGACCTTGCGGTTGCCGCGCCCGCAGCGGACGGTCACCGCACGCACCTCGATGCCCACGGGCTCGCCGCGCTCGCCGACGACCTCGCCGACCTTGATGCCCTTGCGGCAGCGCTTGGCCTTGGCCACGGCGAAGAGGAAGGGGATCTTCCCATACGCGCACTTTGACGTGCGCTTCGCCTTCTTCTTCGCCGGCTTCTTCGCCGGCTTCTTCGCGGCCTTCTTCGCGGGCTTCTTCGCGGCCGACTTCTTCGCCGACTTCTTCGCAGGCTTCTTCGCCGTCGGCGGGGCCGCCATCGGGTTGGACCCTGGCGGCGGGGGAGCCTGCGGCGGAGGGATCGCCGGTCCAGGACCGGGACGCTTCCGGAAGGCGGCGTCGGAGGCGTACGTGCGAGGGCGGCGCGGCATGCGAGCGATGGCCATGGCCGAAGGGTAGCGCACCCTCGTCACGCCTTGCAAAAAAGGAGAGGGGCCCCCCCGCAGGGAACCCCTCCTCCGATCCGTGGCAGCAGCTGTCAGTTGCAGGGGTACTTGCGACCGCGCTTCGCCATCACCTCGCGGACCTCGATGCCGATCTGCTGACCGGCCTCGTTGACCACGTTGCCGATCTTGCGGCCCTTCTTGCAGCGCTTCTGGCGCGAGATGACGAACAGGAACGGCGTGCCCGCCTTCTTCTTCGCGGCGCCCTTCTTCGCGCCCTTCTTCGCGCCCTTCTTCGCGCCCTTCTTGGCGCCGCCCTTCGCCGGCAGGCACGGCGGGCAGTTCTTGGCGCTGCGCTTGGCGGTGCGCTTGGTGGTCCCGCCCGCGCGACCGCGGGTGCTGCGACGCTTCGTGCGACGCTTCGCGGTGCTCTTCTTCTTGCCGCCACGCTTGCGCGCCGCGGCGCGCGCTCCCTTGCGACCCCAGGCCTGACGCTGGGCCTTGGTGATCTTCTTCTTCCTGGCGGTGCGCTTCGACTTGCGGGTGGACTTCCTCTTGCGCTTGGCGGCCATGGGGCTCTCCTGTTCGTCTTGGGGGGGAGGACACCCCGAGAGGGGAGTTGCCTCGCATTTCCAAGAGGGTACGGCAGAGCGTGGGGAGAGTGCAAGTCAACCGGTTATCGGGTCAAGCCCTCTCCGAGCCTTCTGACATCACGACCTCCACCCACCAAGGTTCGTCCCGATCGAGACCTCGAGCGTCAGCGTCATGCACCCGAAGCTCGGAAACCGGGAGATCTCGATCCGGTCTCCGGCCGTCATGATCAATGGGTCGGCGCGCGTGAGGGAGCCCCTGTCGAAAAAGCACATCATGGGCACGTTTTTGGAGATCGTGTGGACCTCCGGCGCCGAGAAGCGGTGCGCGACCCCCTTGCGATGGATGACGATCCCGCGGACGTACCCCGCGTGGATGAGTCGCACGCCGCGGAGCAACACGATGCCCGACTGCACCTCGACGACCTGCTCCGTCGTCATCACCGTCCGGCCGAAACGGTAGATGCGGAGCAAGTCGTCGAGCTCGAGGGTCTCGGGCGGGCGCGGGTCGTCTGTTCGGCCGAGGTTCATGGGCTCTGCTCTACCCCTGCCTCGATGAGCCGCTGCACGACGTCATCCGGACCCGAGTCACCGCTCTCCATCCACTCGATCGCCTGCAGGAGCTCGCGCATCGGGTGGTCGCGATCTCCGATGTCCATGCCGATCTTCTCGACGGCCGCCACGAGGGCCTCGAGCTTGACCAGCGCCGCCTCGGCCTGCGCCCTCTCGGCCGCCGAGAGGGGGCGCCCGCTGCGCTCGTCGGTCTCCCGGGGCGTGTACTCGGCGAGCGTCTTGCGCGCGCTTCTCACCGCGTCTCGCCCCATGGAGAAGAGACCGTCGAGGAAGCCGTCGCCGTCGCCGAAGCGCCTGCTGTAGAGGTAGTTGTACGAACCGCCGCTCATGGATGCCTCCGCTCCTTCACCCTGCATGGAACGACGCGAGGACGACCTTGGGCTCCTCGAAGGTCGAGGACTCCGAGAGGAGGGTCGCCTTGACCCGGTCGACGCTCCGAGGCCACGTGTCTATCAGCATGCCGCTCGACATCTTGTCGGTGATGAAGACCAACCCGTTGGCGTTGTTCGGGTGGATCCTCCGCGCCGTGTCCTCGTCGGGGGCCGCAACGACGGCGTCGCTGTACACGTCGCACATGGTGCGGCTCTTCTCGTCGGTGCGCTCGATCAGGTAGAGCTTCATACGCCCGTTCGGCCTCCCCGCGAGCTCCGCCGCCTCTCGGTCCTCGGCCTGGACGAGCATCGTTCCCAGGTCACCCAATTCGTCCTTCTTGAGGAGGCCTCTCCCAATGCCGGCGAACTCGCTTGTGCGGAGGTCTTCCCCGAAAGCGCGCCGGTAGAAGTGCAGTGTCGCGGTCGCGCAACGCGCCCACCTCCAGTCGGGTGAAGCGTCTTGCCAGGTGTCGTAGATGCCTACATGCCTCGCAAACTCGCGGACTCTGCGAAGAACCCACGCAGGGACGTCGGCCTGCCTCGCATACTGCCAGACCTCGCAGGCGAGCACCGCGCCGGAGACGCCCGGGGCGTCGCTGTAGACCCCCGCGAGCGCGGGGGCTCCGTCCTCCCCTTCGACGAAGAGCCCGCGCGCGGTGGCGTGGTGGTCGAGCACGATCGCGCCCACATCAGCGAACTCACGGCGCCGCGCCTCGGGCGGGCTCATGTCGCAGAAGAGGAGCCCTGGGGTCGCAGGAAACTCGTCGCGCGCGCGACCGTGGGCGAGCATCACGACCTTGGCGTCCGGGAGCACGTCCGCGAGCAGGAGCGCACTCAGGAACCCGTCGGCGCAGCCGCGATGGGAGACGATGGTCTTGGTTTCTCGCAGGACGCGCTCGAGGAGCGCCTCGGGGACGAGGTCGTGGTGGTTGTCCATGCTGGGAGGACAGTAACACGACACGGCTCGTTGTCAACGAACGTCGTGTTGCTCGCGTCAGAGCGGCTTTTCCCGCTTCGTCGGCGTCGCGTTCACCTTCTGAGAGGTGCTCGCGCCTCGCCCGAGCTGCTTGGACCGGTGCGCGGCGGCCTCCTCGCGGGTCAGGAACCTCGGATTGTGGACCTCGATCTCGACCTCGGGGTTGTCCGAAATCTCGGGCTCGAGGTGCAGCGCCTCCCCCGACGAGAGCCGGTCGCTCCGGGTCCCAAGGTCGTCCACAAACTCCTGGCCTTCCTTCTTCTCCCTCTCCCGCTTGAGCCAGTGGTCCTTGAGGATCGAGGCCAGGGCCGCCTGACCCTTCCCGGACCGGATCTTCTGCAGGATGGCCGTGACCTGCTCGTTGGTCGCAAAATTGTCGCAGATGCCGGCGATCAGGATCGGGCTCACCTTGCCGGTGTCGGAATGCTCCTGCGCTGCCTGGAAGAGCAGCCCCTGCGACTCGACCGGGAAGGCCTGCACGAGCTCGATGGCGTACGGCTTGACCTCGGTCGCGAAGATGTTGAAGAGCGCGTCGATGTCAAAGTCGTCACGCGCCGCGCGCCGAAGGACCTCGTCGTCGTTCTGCGCGCGGGTCTGCTCGGCCTGCTGCGCCTCCATCGCCGCGCGCGCGGCCTTGACGTCCGCGGCCACCTGCTCGGGCGTGCATGTGCAGGTCGCGCAGTGCTTGTGCGGCCCCGCCACCGCGCCCACTTCCGAAGCCTCCGCGCTCGAGCCGTTGCCTGCTCCGTTGCCGCCGGCGTCCTGGGGCAGCGCGCGAAACCCTCCCCCTCCGCCACCACCGCCGCCCCCGTTGCCCATCTGCTTGCGGGCGTTCCCCTCGTCGCCCTTCTGGCGGGCCATCCAGGTGGAGATCACCATGGTGGCGGTCGAGAGGACCATCTTCGCCCCGCGCTCCTTGAGGCGCTGCTTGAAGGCGTGGTCGCGCACCTTGAGGGTGCGCTCGATCTGGTTGTCCTCGCTCGCGCGCAGGCGCGTGCGTAGCTCGGCGTTCTCGGCCCGCTCCTCGCGCAGCTGCGCGCGCAGGTCGTTGATCGTCTCCCGGTCGTTCTCGGTCGCTTCCTGGAGCTTGGGGAAGAGGAGCTCCGCGGTCGACCGCAGCGCCTGGATTCCGATGATGTTCAGGCCCCGCTCGTTGGCCTCGCCCACGCTCTGCGCGAACGGGCTCGCCTCGTCCGTGTCGAGCGAGGCGATCCGCCGGGTCGGCGAGATCGTGAACGGGAACGACGCCGAGATCGTGCTGGGCGCGATGGCCGTGTCCGTGCCCATGATCGCGCAGAGCCGAAAAACGACCTTGCTGCGCTTCGCGATCACCTCGCGGTCGCAGAGCACCTGCATCTTGCCGACCACCCCGTCGACATCGAGCGCGACGCCCTCCTCGCTCCCGTCCTCGTTCCAGCCGCCCTCCGTCGGACAGGTCCAGTCCTTGATGGGGGGCATGCCCTCCATCGTCCCCTCGATGAAGAGCGCGAGGACCCGGAGCCGCTTGTGCGGCGGCAACGGCGCGCCGGTGTAGCCGCGCAGACACTCTTCGCGGATCCACTTCTTGAGCTCTGCGCCGGGGAATGCGCTCATGACGCGCACCCCACGGCAAAACTGCTGCTGCTCATTCCCCGTGCTCCTCGTCTCCCCGACCACCACGTCGAGGGGCTCGATGTTCTACCAGGCCGACTCCTCGTCGTCACCGTACGCCGCGCCCGCCATCGCCGGCGTGGCCCCCGCGGGAGGCAGGGCCGCAGGCTCCGCAGATCCTCCCTCGCGCTTCTTCATGGTCGCGAGCAGGACCGGGAGCAGGTACCACGCTGCAGCACCGACCATGGCCACGATCGCCACGGTCTTGACGAACTTGTAGAGACTGTCGAGCGGATCTCCCACCGGGGGAGACGGTTCCGGGGGCACGATCGCGCCAGGCATGTCGGCGTAGGTGGCGCGCAACTGGCGGTACCTCTGCTCGTAGAACGCGAGCCTGGGCTCGGCGATGCCCGAGAAACCCGCGGCCTTGAAGCTGTTCCAATCGAGCTTGAAGTTGTTCCAGTCCTTGAAGAAGGCAATGCGATTCTTCTCCTCGGCGGTGTACGGCGGCACGGGCGCACAGTCCTTGCCGGGCAGCCAGCTCTTTGGAATTTCGAGACTCAAGGAGTCGTCGCCACTCGCCCACTCGTCGTACTTCCAGGGCAAGCTCTCGTCGAAGATCTTGCTCGGCGGGAAGGTCGTCTTGCACTTGATCCGCGCGAGCAGCTGCTTGCGGTCCATCGCGATGCGGTCTTCGGTGGCCTCGATGTCGGAGTCGAGCGCGTGGACACGGGCGTCGAGCTCGGTCTGCGACAGGATGATGCCCTCTTTCGCGCCGTAGCCTCCCGCGAACCGAGAGCCCAGGGCCGGCAGAGGCGTGGTCGTGAAGAGCGACATGGCCCCACTCTACCGATCGCCGAAGGCTCTGGCTACGCCGGCCAGAAAGTCCCTGCTCCGGAGCACGGTCCTGAACATCAGGTCGCGGTTCTGCCGGCAGAGCCAGCGCTCCTTCGTCTGGGCCGCTCGAGCAGCTCGCTCCCTCCGAGCGAGGGACTCTCGCCGCTCTTCCTGGGGCGCTTCCACGGGCGCTCCTACCCCCCGCGACGCGGGTCGCTTGGCGACACCACGCCGGGCTCGTCTGGCATGGAGACCGGGGCCGGAGCGGGGGCGGACACCGGGCGGACGTCGATCTTCACCCGGGGAGGAGGGACCTGGTCGACCGCACGAGGCTGGGGACCGATGTGGACGTCGGGCCCGCGGTTCCTCGGCAGAGGCGTGGTCGTGACCTGCGCCAGTTCTGTCAAGCTGCGCCAGAAGCTGCGGACTGGCACACCGTGGCGCTCCATGTCGTCGATCGCCTGCTGGCTGCGCTCTCCGAGGTGAGCCACCTCCTGTGCCACCTTGCGCGCCTTGCCGGCGACCTGTGCCGTCGCGTGGCCCAGGATCACGGCCTTGGCAGCGGCGCGCTGGACCTTCTCGGTCGGGATGGTCTCGGCCACCCGGGCTGCGCCGGCGGCGAGGTCGTGGCCCAGGTCGACGAGGACCTGGAAGGCGTCGTCGTGCTCGAGCTCGGCCTGGACTTCTTGCGGTTTTTCGCGGTCGTTCCCCATGGAGGCGAGGGTAACGCAGAAGTCGGGATGTTGCCACGTTGGGTGACACCATGAGGCACTGTCGCAGTTGTCGCAGCGTTCAAGGCCCTGCGCAGCCAGCTTCAGCTCGTCGCAGCGTTCAAGGCCCTGCGTAGCCACGGATGTCGTAGATGTCTCTTGTCGCAGCATTCAGGCCCTGCGTAGCCACGTGCTGATGGTGGAAGTCGCAGCGTTCAAAGGCCCTGCGCAGCCACTTCGTGCGGGGGATGGTCGCAGCGTCAAGGCCCTGCGTAGCCACTTCTTTCGTTGGTCGCAGTGTTCAAGGCCCTGCGCAGCCACTTCACTCCTACCCTCAGCGCAGCGTTCAAGGCCCTGCGCAGCCACGTCGAGTTATGCGTCTCGTCGCAGCATCCAGGCCCTGCGCAGCCACATGAGCAGACGTGCGGGTCGCAGCGTTCAGGCCCTGCGCAGCCACTTCACCCATGCCACGCCATACCTCGTCGCAGCGTCCAAGGCCCTGCGCAACCACTGAGTGGCACGTTCGCGCATCGTCGCAGCGTCCAAGGCCCTGCGCAGCCACTTACCGAGACGCGGTCGCAGCGTCCAAGGCCCTGCGCAGCCACTTCCATGGACTCGGGAGTCACTCGCAGCGTCCAAGGCCCTGCGCAGCCACTTCAACCGCCGACCCTGTCGCAGCGTTCAAGGCCCTGCGCAGCCACTGTCATACGCACGCGGTCGGTCGCAGCGTCCAAGGCCCTGCGCAGCCAGCCCACCCGATCTTCAGGTGCGAGGTCCGGTTGCAGCGTTCAAGGCCCTGCACAGCCACTTGTGGTTGTCACGCGCATCGCAGCGTTCGAGGCCCTGCGCAGCCACTTCAGTTGCTACCCTCAGCGCAGCGTTCAAGGCCCTGCGCAACCAGCCACTTCGACCGTGTCGCAGCGTCCAAGGCCCTGCGCAGCCACTCCCTCAAGCTGCCCCCTCCCCAGCCTCCTCCACTCTGCCGGCCTCGGCCTTCTTCTCCGTCTTCGCACGCTTGCGCGCGGCCCACGCGCCGCCTTTCTGGTCCTCCTTCTTGACCCTGCGCGCGACGATGGCGGGGTCGCCGGTGCTGAAGCGTTCGCACACGCCTTCCCGGAAGTCGAACTCCGGATCCTTGTCCCACGGAGCCTCGAAGAGGCTCGTGCCCGCGTCGAACGCGGCCTCGAGCGCGTTCAGGAGCGCGAAGGGAGCGACGATGACGCGCAGGTCGGCGTCGGGCCCGAAGCGCGCCTCGCGCGCGTAGTTCCTCTTGGGCACGAGCGCGTGCCGGTAGGCGCGTGAAAACTCCGCGGCGAGGCAGCGGTAGAAGTCGTTGCGCGACCGGATGGCCTGGCCCCGCGAGCACGCCTCGTAGCGCCACAGGTGGTCGTCGCGCTCGCGCCACGCATCGAGCACCTCGTACGCGGGCCGGGCGGCCTCGCACCCCTCGCGCTGCCAGCGCATGACCAGGTCGTGGAGGCGCTGCGGGCTCTTCCAGAGTTTTTCGACCAACAGCGTCTCCCGGGCCACGACGAGCCAGGGCGGGAGGGGCTCGCCCGCCTCGACGAGCAGGCGCTGCGCCTCTTCCCGGGCGGTGTTGGTGAGGTGGTCGCGGATGGCCCGAATGTCCGAGGCCTTCTCGATCGCGCCGACGATGCGGGACGAGAGGAAGATCTCCCTGCGCACGCCGCGATCGTCCTCGGTCAAGGCGCAGACGATGCTCCGGCTCCCCTTTTCGCCGCCCCGATCGATCCAGCACGGCTCGACGGCGACGACGCCGCGGAGGGACGTGTCGAGCGTGCGCGCCGGTCGGTCGGTCTCGACGGTGATCTCGACGGTCCACGCGAACGTCGGCCCCTCCCGCCGGCGCGAGAGCCGCACGTACTTCCAGCGCGCGGCGTCCGGGACCTGACGGTGCATGAGCACGCGGACCACCGCCCAGACCGGCGCGCGGCCCTCGGAGGCGACGCGGATCCAGAGGTCTGCGTACTCCGTGACCCTCCCCGCCTTCTTGTGAGACTTGCGCTCGGACCGGACGAGCCGCACGCGCAGATCGGTCCCCTCGCGGACCTCCGAGGTCGTGAGCCCCTTCTGGATCTGCACACCGACCTGCCCCTCCCCATCCCAGCGACGGAACCTGGGCAGCGCCGGCGTGATCCCGTCCTCCTCGTAGAGGGGCATCGTGCGCTGGCGCATCGCGCTCTCCTCGACCGTGAGGTAGGTGCCCCAGTAGGTCGGCGTGATCTCGCGCGCGTCGTGCCGGAGCGAGGTGTCGAGCGCCTGGATGCGCTCGATCTCCGGAGAAGCGGCCTCGCGCGCGGCCTTGCGCGCCTCCCGGAGCGCCGCGAGCGCGGCCTTTCGGTCCGTGCGGGTCGCACTCTTGACGAGCTCCACCGCGGCGCGGACTTCGGGCGCATCGTCGACCGCGTGCAGCGCGCCGCGTCGGGCGCGCTCGATCGCGGTCAGCTCGTTCGCGTAGTCGTGCCCGTGACGCATCTGCGTCGTCACGTGCTCCAGACCTTCGAGGATGCCCTTGACCCCAAAACGGTAGACGATCATGGGCGAGGTGATAACACGCTTTCCGTTGGTGTCAACAGGGGTCTTGTTCCTCGCGTGCCATGCGCATTGTCGCAGCATCCAGGCCCTGCGCGGCCACTTGGCGTCGCAGCATTCGGGGCTCTGCGCAGCCACTTCACGCACGACGGCGACGATAGTCGCAGCATTCGGGCTCTGCGCAGCCACTTTCATCACGTCTGCGTCGCAGCGTTCGGGCCCTGCGCAGCCACCATGGAACGAAGGTAGTGTGTGCTCACCGCCGCAGTCAACACGGAAAGCGTTACGTGCCGCGGCCCCGACCGCCTCGACACCCGTTCCCGAGCCGCGCTATCCTCTCGAAATGCTCGACCACGCCGCCGTCGCCGACGCCGAACGTCTCCACCGGAAGGCCAGCGCAGGGGGCATCCTCCCCTCCGAGTCGAGCCTCCTCAGCCTGCTGGGCGCGGGTCTCGCGGCCTTCCACGGCTACAAGCGCAACGACGAGAGCATCCCCTGGGCGCTCGGCTGGGGCCTGCTCGGCTACAACTTCCCGATCCTCACCGTCGGCGCCGCCGCCTACGAGGGCTTTGGCAAGAGCGCCCCGAACGCGGGATTTCTGCAGAAGGCCCCGGGCTGAGTCGTGGCCGTCGTCCACTACCAGATCGAGCTCTACGACCTCTCCATGATCCGGGCCCTCGCGCGCGATCTCGCGCGTACCGCAGAGAGCCACCCGATCTCGGCCGAAGACCCCTACGAGCACGAGCGGCGCGCCCGCGCGCGCATCGCCTCTGCAGCCCGCGCCCTCCACGAGATCGCCAGCCACGCGGTCCTCGTCCCCGAGGACAAGATCGTCCAGAACCGGGGGCGCGTGGCGGGCACCGCCAAGAAGGGGCGCGCCGGAGGCGCGGGTCGCCCCGTCATCCTCATCGAGTACGGCATCCAACCAGTCGAAGGCGGCTGGCACCCGATCGTCTGGGAGAGAGGCCGCGCCCGCTACCACTGGACCAAGAAGGTCTTCGACCTCGACGAGGCGCTCGAGCGCGCGAAGAAGGAGGCCATGGAGCTCGCCGCGAAGTACCGCGGCGACTGGGACGTCCGGGTGCAGATGTCCCGCGCCGCCGAGAAGGCTCTGCGTCGGAAGTAGCCTCAGGGATGCACAGGACGACGAGCATGGTCCTCGAGCCACGGAAGCGGTGATGTCCCGATACATCTTCGTCCACAGCTGCCCGAGCTCGACCTACGAGGACATCCAGGCCTTGACGGCCTCGGAGAAGCCCATCTCGCTCGATACGTTCCGCCGCGCCATCGGTCCTGCGCAGTGGGCCGAGATCCAGGCCTCACTGGGCTACGACCGCTCTTTTCCGATCCGGCGCGACTGGCACGTCGGCTACTTCCGGGGCGTCTATCGTGGCGTCGCCGCGGTCTTCCTTCGTCACTCGCGCATCGAGCACATCTTCACGCTTCACGGCATGTGCGGGCCCTCGCTCGCCGGCAGATCGGCGGGTCGTCAGCCTTCTCTCGAGGGCTACGAGCAGCTCGCGTACATCATCGCGCCGCCGAACACGCGAGAGGCACGCGCCTTCGGTCCAGAGACCGGCCGCGTCCCGCTCGACGGCATCGCGCACCTCGTCCACAAGACGCCGGGGCTCGGGACGTCCCACCGGTTTCTCTGGATGGACTCGGGGGTCGCGCTCGCTGGGCTGCAGGTGATGCAGCGCGACCGCAAACCCGGGACCCATGCCGCCATGCCGCTCGCCGCGAACGTCTACACGAGGCCGAGCGCCCGGCGCATGGGGCTTGCCTCAAAACTCTTCGCGCATGCGGAGAAGACGCTTCGCACGCGCATCGCCCACTCGGACGACCTCTCCGAGATGGGGCGCGCCTGGACCCTCGCAATCGAGGCGCGGCGCCCCTCTGGTGTCGACGCCGCCGACACCTGATAGAATGGCCGCCATGCCCCTCAAGAAGATCCGCCGCCCTGCGACCAAGGCCAAGTGTCGCAAGAACGTGAGCGAGAACATCTCGATGCTCATGCGCGAGGAGGGGCGCCCCCAGAAGCAGGCCATCGCCATCGCCCTCTCGCACGCGCGCAGGATGGGCTGCCGCATCCCAGACACGCGCAAGGGGCGCGCCGGCGGCGACGAGAAGGCCGCCCAGCTCGAGCGCGCCCACGAGCTCGGCTTCGCCGCAGGGCACGAGGTCCTCACCCGCCACGGGCGCGCGCTCTACGAGAGCAACCTCTCGAACCTCACCCGTGTGAAGGGCGACGCCTGGGACCGCGCGTACACCGAGGGGTACCGCCACGCGGGCGGGCCTCCCCGGAGCCCGTACGGGCGCTACGGCCCGGACGCCGGCATCCCGACGGTCCGCGTCCGTGGGCGCACCAGTGGACAACTGGTGTACGAGGTGAACAACCTCCGCGGCGAGACCATCTGGAGCGGCTCCGCACTCGACCCGACAGACGCCAAGAAGAAGGCCTCTGCTGAGACGGGGGTGGACCCTCGCAACATCGGCGGCGTGCGGAGTTACGCCGTGGAGGACGACACCAAGACGTTCCTCGTCGTCTACGGGGCGAAGGCGACCTCGATCCCGTACAAGATCGAGGCCCAGGCCGTGCGTGAGGCCCGGAACCTCTCGCGCCCGAAGAGCTACGGCGGCGAGGTCGTCGTGCTCGAGCGCTCCCCCGACGGGCTTCACCTCCGGGAAGTCGGCCGGGCCAACCGCGGGACCTTCGTCCGCACCAAGCGCACGGGTCGCAACGCCGGCTGGTTCCTCGCCGGTGCCATCGCCGGCTACGGCGCGGCGTTCGCGCTGCTCCACCAGGCCAAGGCTCCGGTCGGGGGCAAGGCGTAGGAGATCCCATGCTCGACCATTCCCGCCTTCGCCGCCTCGACCGTCTTGGGAGCGCTGGAGCCGACCTCAGCACCGCGGAACTCGAAGGCAAGCGCACGCTCGAGTCCCTCGGTCTGCCTTCTTCCAAGGCAGAGGTGGTTGCGCTCGGCGGAGCCAAAGCCGACGAGCTCAAGACCCTCAGCCGCCAGCAGGCCGAGGCCATCTACGAGAGCGCGAAGGAACGCGCCGCGAAGGAAGGTCTCTCCCTCGCCACCGGCGTCACCGGACTTTCGGAGGCGCAGCTGGGCGCGCTTCGCAAGCAGGTCGCCTCGGCGTTCGAGACGGCGAAGAAGTTCGTCGACCTGCTCACCAGCCAGGCAACGCAGGTCGGTTGGACGGGTTCTTCGTGGGACTGGGCCGGCGACGCCTCACTCGATCAGCTCGAGGCCGTGCTCTTCCAGAACGCGAAGATGGCCGAGAACGTGCGCACGGCTGCCGAAGCAGACATCTCCCAAGGGCTCGACAAGTTGAGCGAGCTCGGGCAGGAGCTTTCCGGTCCCTACTCGCCGATCATCGCGGGCTTCTTCGGCATCGTCGACCAGGGCCTCAAGGCGCTCGACTCGGTCATCTATGGCAAGGGCCCCTACGCAAAAGAAGAGTTCGCTGCCGCCAAGAAAGCTGCCAAGCAGGTCTGGCGCGAGTGGAAGGTCGTCCCCGAAGCCTATGCGGGCTACGGCGTCCAGACCGGCGAAGAGTACAAGAACGTCGAGTTCCACGTCCGCAAGATGCTCGAGGACAGCAACACGCCTTCGTGGCGCGACCGCTGGCAGGCCGTCGCCGACTGGGCGCTCTTCACCGACAACACGCAGGCACGCGACCTCATCCGCCTCCGCTGGTTCCCCTTCAAGTACAGCGACCTTGCAGGCGCAGGTGTCGGCTCCTACGGGATCGCGGACATGAGCGAGGTCTACGACGAGCCTCGCAACGCAGACCTCTACCGCATCCAGATCGACCGCATCGCCGCGACGATCGCGACCCTGGTCGCGGCCAAGGCTGGTGTCCCCGCGCCTCCGGTGATCGAGGCCGCCGTCCGCGTCGCGCGCGAGCGCACCGGCTCCGCGCCGCCAGGGATCTGGCGCGCCGGAAACCTCCTCCGCGACATCTTCCTCGCCTCGGAGGCCAGGGCCTCGGAGATCGAGAGCGCGCCGATCTTCATGATTGCTCCGCTCGTTACTCCGCTCGCGGCCCCGAGTGGCATCACGGTCTCTGGAGGTGTGCTGTGAGCGTGGCTGGTGACAAGATCGCGGAAATTCGCAAGATCCTCACGACGCCTGGCGGCTGGGGACGTCCGAAGTACCTGCTGGACCACGAGGTCGATCCCACGATCATCGCGCTCTACCAGGCGAACCCAGGAGGCTTCGACTTCATCGACGTCTCGAGTCAGCACCAGCTCGAGGCCCTCCGTATCCCTTCGGAGACCGCCTATGCGATCGCAAGTGGGGCCAGCATCAGCCACGCGGAAGGTCGCGCGACCGCACCGCGTCCGTGGATCGACCCTGCCGACCTGCGCGACATGACCGATGCGGATCGCGCGTCGCTCGAGGAGCTCGCGAGCATCCTCGTCGACCAGAACCCCTTCCTCCGCGAACGCAAGATTCGCTCTCTCGAAGTCTGGGCGCTCCCGCCCGGTTCCGATGGCGCGCCTGAAGGCACCTGGGAACAGGCGTTCAACGCCCTCTCGCGCGGTCTCCCCGTCTCGGTGATCGAGCGCGGCATCACTGAGGCCGTGAAGGTGCGCCAGGTCGACTTGAACGTGTCGCCCACGGAGATCAGCACGCTTTTTTCGGGCATCGCCCCTCCCGAGGAGGTGTCTCGGTCGGTCTTCGGCGTGGGTGAGACCCAGACCCGCGGATCGCTCGCGACCCCGGCCCTGCTCGGGGTCGGGGCCGGCGCCCTCGCCGCGTTCGTCTGGGGCGGCCCGGTGGGCTGGGCCATCGGCGCAGGAGCGTTTCTCGCCTCATGGCTCTGGCAGCAGGACTGACGGTGAGGCCTGCGCCATCCAATCTCGACGCCGCCGCGGAGAGGGCCCATAAGGCCGGCGCGCGGGGGCCGCTCGAGCACATCGGCTCGGGCATCACCGCGGAGGTCTTCGTCGACCAGAAGAACCTCGCCTACAAGGTCCCGCGCTCGATCCCGGCAGCCCTCACGATCGCCGAAGAGGCCGAGTGGCTGCGGGTCGCCTCTCAGGTGCCCTTCGTCCGCGACCACGTCGCGCGCTTCGTCCGGTTCGACCCCGCGACCGGCGTGCTCGTGCGCGAGAACGTCCAGGGACTCCAGCAGTCCCGCATGCCCAGGAAGCGCCCCGCCGAGCGCATGACCCTCTGGAAGCTGCACGAGGAGATCGGGCGTCTGGTGCGCCCCTACGGGCTCGGACGGCCCGAGTTCAAGGAGGAGTCCTACCGGCTCGTCCGCGGGCGCGGCTGGGTCCTCTTCGACGCGGGGTTCTCGATCCTCTTCGGCCGCAAGCTCCTCGAGCGCGTGCCCCACGTCAGCCCCGAGGGATTTGAGGGCAGCGAGCTCGCCTTTGCCATCAGCCACGAGATGGACGAGGGAGACATCCCGGCCCACCTCGCGCGCCGCGCCCTCGTGACCCTCGCGCGCCGGTCGGCCTCGGCACGCGACTACGTGCTCGAAAACCACCCGGAGCTGCTGGATCCGTTGCTGGGCATCGCTCGCGCCGCTCAGACCACCCTCTTCGGCCCGGCGTTGGAGTCCCCACGCGCTCCTGCCGGCGGCACGTGGAAAGAGCCGACCTCAGTCCCTCTTGGCTTGCTCGATCGGTTCTCGCCGCGCACGATGAGCCACCTGCGCCGTCGACTCAGCGGGCAGGAGCGGCTCGACATGGTCCGCGAGATCCTGCGACCGGGTCGGCCCTGGCCCTCTCAGCTGGACCCCATGGAGATCGCCGTCTCGCGAAAAGGCGGTGCGCGTCTGATGGACGGCAACCATCGCCTGATCGTCGCCCGAGAAGTCGGCTTGTCGACCGTCCCCGTCGCCTTCCTCATCGTCCCATATCGCGACGACAGGTTCATCCTGCCCTAGAACCCTAGTCCAGGCGCCCGAACGGCCCCACGCCCCAGACGAGCCGGTAGTTGAGCTTCCTCGGGCGCGCGACCACGAGGAAGGTCTCCACGGGCACGCCCTGGCCCCCGGAGGCGGTCGCGTGGGACACGAGCTCGACCTCGAGCGCCCCGCCCCGGTAGAGCCGGTAGACCGCCTGGCGCACCCGCTGGGGCAGGCGACGCAGGGCCGGCGAGAGGAAGAGCGGGGCGCGCCCGAGTCCGAGCGGGAGCGGGGCCGCGAGCAGGCTCGAGACCACGGCGCGCTCGAGCTCGTTCCGCGTCTGGATGTGCGGGCCGAGCTTGGCGAAGAGCTTCGCCGCGGCGCTCCCCGGACCCCGGCCCTTCCGGAGCTCCTCGGCCGCTGCGAACGTCTCGCGGGCGAGGTTGTAGACGCGGTGCCTCTGGCTCGTGTGGAGGCGCGCGTACTCGGCGAGGGCCTCGTCGTAGGTCGCCGGGTCGCGACCGAACGGGTCGAGCACGCTCGCCATCAGAGCTTGCCGTAGACGCGGGGCCGGTACTTGCCGTCGTCGGAGAGACGACGCCAGCGGAGGAAGAGCTTCTCCATCGGGTCGCTCAGGATGCGCCCGAAGTCCACCGACGGGACGCCGTCCTTCTCGACGCTCCGGAGGAAGTGCTCGAGGAGGAGGGCGCCGTACCCCTGCTTTCGCAGGTCGCGCCGCGTGGTCACGTAGTGGATGTAGACCGAGCCGTCCGAGAGCACGCTGTAGTCGATGAACGCCGCCGCGCCGGGGAGCGCTTCGGGCACCTTCCCCTTGCGGTCGGTCGCCCCCTTGGCGAAGTAGACCTCGTTTGGCGCAGGGGGCGGCACCGTCGCATCGACCATGGTGACGCGGCGCACGCCGGGCACCCCGTACGAGAGCGGCGAAGGGCCAGCGACGAACTTCATGTGCGTCGACCCGGGCGGAGCCGCTGGGCGATGCCGTCCTCGATGAGGTGCTTGACCGCGCGGATCGGGATCACCGTGAGGAGCGCGCCGACCGCCTTGCCCTGCCAGAAGTAGAAGGCCCCGTGCCCGTCACGCGCGTCCGGAACGTCCACGCGCACCAGATCCTTGACCTCGACGCCGAGCACGCTGCCGAGCGCGCTCTGCATCAGGCGCGCGCTCGGATGCGAGAGGGGCAGAGCGAGGATCCGAGGCGAGACCTTTCCGGGGTCGCTGCTGACGTAGAAGAGCGGCATGGTACGGGTCTCCCTGGTTCTCCCGACATCGTCTCACAGGCTCGAGGCGTAGTCACGGGTCTCGGCCCGCACCGACGCGATGAGCCCCATGAGGTGCTCGACGTCGGGGGCGGCCCCGTCGACCTGGTAGGCCTTGCGCGCCTCCCGGAGCGCGTCGTGGAGCTCCGGCCAGGCCTGCGTCTCGTCCTCGGCCTCGTGGAGGTGCCCGATGGCCCGGAGCCGGTGCGGGTAGCCGTCCCGGTGCTCGGCCATTAGCACGAGCGCAGCGCCCAGGTGCTTCTCGCAGCACTCGAGGCAGGAGTCCCGGGTCATCTTCGTCACAGGGTCGCTGTGGTCGAGCATGGATCACATCCTCGGGTCGTCTGGGTCACGTCCTCGGGTGAACAAGGTTCACCCGACCACGACTCGCATAAACGTGCTGCTCTTCGAGACGTAGGAGGGGATCTTGTCCTCGGGGAAGCTGTAGAGCGGGGCCGAGGAAAGCTCGATCTCGTCGAGCACGCTCGTCGTGCAGAAGACAGCTCGGCCCGCCTTGACCTGCGCGCGCACCCACCCGAGCGCGGTGTAGGGCTCCGCGACCGGATCCGGCGTCGCGCTCGCGTAGACGACCAAGGTCTGCCCGGAAGCTTTTCCCTCCTCGTAGAGGGCCCGCCCGAGCGCGCTCGTGACCGCAGGGGGCGCGACCGCCGGACCGGTCGCCGCCTCGGACGAGGTCGCGAAGAAGAGCAGGCCGAGCACCGTGGCGATGCCCACGCCCCAGGGGAGCAGCTTTCCCATGGGGGAAGCCTAGCACGAAGCGCCTAGAAGCTGATCTTGCCCTTGCTACCTGCCCAGAGCCCGAAGGCCAAGACCATCAGAGCGACCGGCCCCAGGACGGCCCCAGCGATCGCTCCGCTGGTCTTCATCGCCGCAGGAGCGACGTACCAGCCGATCAACGCACCACCGCTCGCCGATGCGATGCCAAGGGGCGAGAGGTACATCTCGACCAGCGGGTTCTGGACGGGGCTGGAATAGGTGTCGTGGTCACCGACCGACGCGCGGCGGTCTCTGTGGTGGTCGAGCATGAGTTCTAGGGTACCACGAACAGACCCCGTCAGATCTTGCCCCGCTCGAGGAGCTCGTCGAGCTTGACGAGGTCTCGGGGCGGCAGAGCGCTGACATGGAAAGAGCGGAGCGGCTCAGAGCCCCACTCGTCGAGAATCGGTCGGGCGAATCCGAGGGCCCACGGCGCGGTGTGAAACGTGCCCACGTAGACGATACCGAATCGCTGCGCGAGCCCGGGAATCGCCCAGACCGACCGACGCGGGTCCCGATCCTCATGCACGCGCACGAGGGGCGGCGTGACATAGATCACAGCGCGCCATCCTGGCGCGTCGTTCCCGCGCACGTTCCAGCGAAACATGGTGATGAAGTGACCCTTCGCTGGCTTCCCAGCTCGATGGGGTCCAGGAGGAGGAAGGTAGAAGCTGGTGAACGCTCCCGGGCGAACCTCGAACGCCTCCGGCGCCTCCACCTCCGTCTCGAGAAGCAGGCCTCTCGAGGGCACGATCTTCCCGTCACCGTCGTATCGCAGAAAGCCTTCTTCCGGACGACCCTGGAACATCGGCAGAAGCGAGACCGGACGCGCCCTCGTCTGAGGGTGGCGTAGGTCCCTCGTCGACACATAGGGGAGCCGCAAGAGAACCTCACCCACACGCGTGACCCGAGGGAGCGGACCGGTGTTGGGTAGCGGAGGCCTGAGGACCCAGACCCAGTAGGGGAGGAAGCGCTGCGCCATCAGATCTTGCCCCGCTCGAGGAGCTCATCGAGCTTGACGAGGTCTCGGGGCGGCAGGTCGTGAACACTGAAAGGGCGAAAGGTCTCGAACCAGCCCATGTAGACAATGCCGTACCGCTGCACGACCCCGGGAATCGCCCAGATCGAACGACGCGGATCCCGATCTTTATGCACGGCCACAAGAGGCGGCGTGACGTAGATTCTCACGCCGCTCCACCACTCACCCGTCTCCATGGAACGCAGGTCCCAGCGAAACTGCGTGATGAGGTGCTCCTTTCCTGGCTTCACGAGAGCGGCCACGGGGTTTCGCGCTGCATAGAAGCTCGCCAGCAGGTTCGGGCGCGGGACTTCATATGCCTCTGGCGTCCCACCCCGCGGCGCGTCCCCTACCACCTCGAGCCAGGCCAAGACCTGCGAGGGCACGATCACTCCAAGCTGGTCCTCAACGAGCAAAGGTGTCCCGGCCTTCTTGGCAGGAAGGAGCGACTGTCGCCGTCGCGCCATGCCCTTCAAACTTTGAGGCCGGCGCAGGTCTCTGATCGTCACATAGGGGAGCTTCAAGAGCACTTGCCCCATACGCTGGACACGCGGCACCGACGTGGGCCGTAGAACCCAGACCCAGTAGGGGAGAAAGCGCTGCGCCACGGCTCAGAGCCCCGGGCAGATCACGTCCGTCGAAGCGCCCTCGAGAATGCGCTGGAGGCGCGTTTCGAACGCGACGAACCTCGGCTGCTTGGCGATCTTCTGGAGGAACGCCGAGACGTCGCCCAGCGTGATGCCGCCGTCGCTCGTATCGACGTCCATGCCCTTGTTCTGGCAGTAGAGGCTCTTCTTCGACTCGGCGTCGTTGCAGTTGCCGCTCGGCGGCTTCGGGAGCAGCATCGTGTTCGGGTCGGTGAACGTCGACTTGCCGGGCAGGAAGTTCGCCATGTAGAGCGCCGTCTCGGTGAACGGCTTGCCCGTCTTGAACCAGGCACTCTCCTTCAACGACTGGACGATGTAGGGCATCTGCCCGCTGGGCGTCATCGCGCGGTACTTCCACGCAAAATCCTGCCAGGCCTTGAAGGCCTCGGCCTCCTTCCCCTTGCTCACGAGCGCCGGGTAGAAGTTGCCGATCACGGCCTCCTGGGTGAACTGGTTCAGGCCCACGATCCCGATGTACTTCTTCTGGGCGTCGACGAACGTCGTCGCGTCCGGGCGCATCTCGCTCTCCCGGTAGAGCGCGAGCGCGAGCGACCGGGGCGGCGCGTTGAGCTCGAGCGCCCCGCAGATCAACGCGCGCAGGTCGGCGTCCGTCCACGGGAGCGTGAGGAGCTCGAGCTCGCCCTGGTCCGGGTCTTCTCCGAGAGAAGCCCTCCGGGACGCGGCGACGAAGTCCTCTCGGCGAACAGCGGCGTGGTCGAGCATGGCCGGCTACCCCCTACCAGGCACCGGTGCAGTCCCCCGCGAAGGGGTCGTCCAGGGGATCGTCGGTGCCGAAAGAGGAGCCCGCACCGAGCCCGTACACCGACGGCTCCGGCGGGAGCACCGCCTCGCGGTCTGCGCCGCCGCTGTCCTTCTTGCCCTTGAAGGCAAAGGCAAAGAGCGCGAGCCCCGAGGCCATCGCGAGCCCGAGCCACCAGATCCACTTGTCCGCCGGCGCCGAGGCTGCGGCGTAGGCCGCCGCGTAGGCCTTGTTCGCCGCCGCCACGTCGGCGTCCGAGGTGAAGTGCGAGGGGCCGTAGTTGAGATCTTCGGGCTCGCCGGCCTCCTTGTCGGCCTTGCCCTGCTTCTTCCCGGCCTCCGCGGGAGAGAGCCCCGCACCGAAGCTCGCGCGGCGCGACATGGAGAGGTCCGCGTGATGGCTGGCCTGGATCTCGGCGTGGTTCAGCATGGGGGCTGACCAGAGCCTACCAGGGAGATCCCTACTTCGTCGACCCCTTGCCGTACGTCATCGACGTCGACAGCTGGTCGGCGAGGTGACGCCGATAGAAGACCCGCACAGGGTCGATCTGGCTGTAGGGCCAGTGCGCACCGCGCCCGGTCTTCGCGTTCACCTCGCGTACGACCCAGCCTCCCTGCTTCGGGTTGGGGACCGGCTTGTTCGGAGGCGTGGTGTCCGGCGTCCAGGGAAAGACGCCCCACTGCTTGGGCTCGACCCCGTCGCCCCCGGCGCGCCCACGCCGGCCCGCACGCCCGACTGCACGTCCCATCGTCCCAAGGCTCGTCTCGAGCCCGGTCACCTCCGTGAACGCGCGCCGGAGGTCTTCGGCATGGAGACCCAGGCGATCCGCCTTGGCCTGCATCCCGGCGAAGAAGACCATCCCGTAGGTGTCGTCGGGGTAGAGGGTGACGATCACCGCGGTGATCCCGCCCCGGGCGCGCGCGCTCTTCGGGAGCTTGAACTGCAGCGTCCCCTCCTTCGAGTAGAGAAAATCGCGCGCGCCGGTCATCGCGATGAACTTCCGCCCGCCGAGCTGCTCGAGGATGGTCTCGGCCATGGCGCGGTCTTCTGCACGGCCGCCGGCGCGTCCCGAGGGACGGCGCGAGCTCGCGCGCACGGCCTCCCAATCCACGTCGACGACGAGCCGGCCGTTCTTGGCGACCGACACGTTCTTGAGCAGCTCCCCGCTCGAACGCTCGTAGATCTGCGCCGCGACCTTCCAGCGACGCATCGCGGTCTCGATCTCGGCCATCGTCAGGCCGCGCCCCTCGAGCAGGACGAGGGCCTCGTAGCCGGCCGGGGAGAGGTGCTTGGGCCGGTCGAACGCCGCGCGATAGCGCTTCCTCTTGGCGAGCGCGATCTTGCCCGAAGCGATCCCGCTCACGAGCCCCGCGACGCAGACGCCACAGACACGCCCCTGCACGCGCGGATCACCTTTTCCCGCCTTCACGGTCATCTTCTTGCTCACGACGCCTCGGGTCGCCATGCCCGGAAGGATACCCTACTTCGGAGGCGTGCGTCGAATCGTGAGATCCCCACCGTCGAGGCGAACCCTTCGTGCGGCTCCATCGCTTCCGGTGAGGTAGAGCGCTGTGGCCCGGTCGTAGGCCTCGGGCGATCTCAGGAGCTTGTCCCGCATCGCGTCTTCCTTCAGCACCCACGCGAGCGTGTCCTTGCCGCAGATCGCGCCCATCTCAGGAACAGCGAGACATTCTTCGTGCCTCTTGCACTGCGGGACGAGATCTCGCAGATCCACGATCTCCACCCGCTTCTCACGGCCGGGCAGCTCGATCTGTGGCATTTCCGGGCGGCGGAAGCCGAGCTGCTCGAGCGTCCAGGCTGTTCCCCACGGACCACCCCTCGAGACGTGACGGACACCACTCTCCGCGGCCCTGTTCATCCGCACTGGCGGGGCGCCCCGCCGGCTTCGAGGCGCCATGTACGCCCAGCGCTCGTCGAACAGCAGGAACTTGTAGGAGCCCTGCCACCACGGCACGTCGAACTGATTGCGAGGGCTCCACTCGACCTCGACGCGAAAGTGCTTGCCGACGTAGCGCGTGGCCATGGCTAGCGGCGGACCCAGCTCCGGCCACTCACCATGCCCGCGAGGCGCAGCTGTCGCGGGTCCGCCGGCGGCCCGACGTAGCGGCCGTTTCGCCACCAGACGTGTCCCATCGTCCGCACCGCGTCCTGACGCGAAGGAGACTCGATCACGATGAGCGGGCCAAGCCCGAACGTCTGCGCTTCCCAGATCTTCTTCCTGCCGAGATCGATGGCTTCTTCGACGGTTGCGAAGGGGCGCTCGTGGTCCGCGAGACGACCCCCCGAGCCGCTCCACACCACGTAGAAGCCGGGGCCATCCCGGAGCTCCTGCTCCTTCTTGCGACGCTCAGCCGCCTTGCTCGAAGAAGCCTTCCGCTTCCCCTTCTTCGCCTCGAGTTGCTCGAGCACCCTCTCCTGCGCGCAGACCGCGCCCATCTCAGGCACCGCCCGGCAGTCCCCCTCATGACGGGTGCAGAAGAACCCCTTCTTGGTCGCCTTTGCCGCTGCCTCGATGAGCAAGAGCGCGGCGTCCATCAACGGCCATGACCTCGCGTTGTGCCACCCGCTGTCGCTCCGCCATTGCAAGCGCAGCACCTTGTCGCCGAACTGGTAGCGACGCGGCTCGCCGTTCTTCCCCGGCGGAAGGGCGTAATTCCCCCACCGGTCCTCCACGAGCCCCGTGGCCGAGAGCCAGAACCTGAGGAGGGTCCTCGCCTCCCCGGTGGTGGACGGCAGCTTGCCGCTCGAGCAGACGTAGTTGTTGATCTTCTCGGCGGTCTCCGGCGTGAGCTTCATGGGTTCACCAGGTCCTTGCGCTTCGCCCGCCGCACGCGCGGGTCGGTCCCACCTGCACATGCAGGTGATTCTTGTGGGCCACCGCGAGCTTGCTGTCGCCGTGGTCCGGGCTGATGAGGAACGACCGGTCACCGATCGTCGGGCTCGAGCCGGCGTTGTCGCCCGAAAAACCGCAACCATCGGTCGGTCGATCGGTCGCCTGACCCGCGAGGAAGTCGTAGAGGTCCGAGAACCAGTCCGCGCCCCAGTCGCCGAGCCCAAGACGGTAGCCGCGCCCCGTCCAGGCCTTCTTGTTGCCCCAGTCCTTGAACACGTCGAGCGAGGTTCCGTCGGTGAAGACGAACTTGCGAAAGTCGATGGACGTCCCGCGGTTGTGCGTCTCCTCTGCATCGCCCGGGTTCTTTCCAGGGAAGATGCCGAGGTGATGGATCTGCGCGAGATCCTTGTCCCACTCCGTGAGCCGCAAAAGAAGGACGATCAGGCGCGGGTCGAGCTGCTCGACTGCGCGCTGCGTCGACCCTGCCTCGGTCATGTAGTAGAGCCCCACGCCGTTGATCCACGGCTTGATGGTCACGGTCTTCCCGCTCTCACGGACGATCTCGATTTTCCCCGCAGACGCCGCGTCGCGGACCATGCCCATGGCTTCGGCCCAGGAGAGCGAGCGCGCCGGCACGTTCGTGAACGCATCGATCGCCTTGCCCGCGAGCAGCATGCCGAGTCCGGCTGCCACCGCCGCGCCGAGGCCGCCCTCGGTGAGGAAGCCCAGCCACTTGTTCACGATGCCACCTTCTCTGCTGCAAAGAGCCCCGGAGACACCCACACGACCCGCGGCAGGAAGAGGCGCCCCCAGAGCGGGCCGAGCGACGCCACCGCCTTCGAGGTCGCGACCCGCGCCAGCGAGACTCCAGACTTGTCCTCGCCCCACGAGAGAACCTTGCCGCGCGCGAGCATGCGCGCTGCGCCGAGCGGGTTCTTCTCCTCGAGCACGACGAGCACCTCGTCCCCGACCGAAGGCAGCGTCTCGGCCGGCCCGTAGACCATGTCCCCGATCGTCACGTTCGGGTCCCCCACGCCCCACTCCGGGCGCTGCAGCGACGACCAGTTCTCTCCGATCGGCTTGCCAAGCCTCCCCAGCTTGCCGCGGATGCCCGCCGCAAAGAACAAGTCGGGTCGATCCTGGACCACCCGGTCGACGTCCACGTGGGCCTCGCCGTGGGCCCCCTCGGGCACGAACGGACCCTCGAACACCGCCCAGTAGCCGCCCCCGTCTTCGAGCGTGGCGAGCACCTGCACGCGCTCGCCCTCGCGGGGAGCCTCGAGCCCTTTCACTGTGGCAAGGCCTGGCTGAAACTTCTCTGGCGCAAACACCGTCTTCCCTGCGCCGCGCGATTCAACGCCAAGCCTCGGCCCGTCGACGAACGCCTCGAACGCATCCTCGTACGGGCCCCCGGACGCAGCCTCTCCAGACGCGCCGTGGTTCTTGCGCCACCATTCCCACGTCTCCCAGATCGCGAGCGCGAGCATTCCCCCGCCGATCCATCCCCACATCACTGCCTCCATCGAGCGATGCCGATGCCCAGGCCGATGGCGACGAGCGCCCACCCCCACGGCACGGCGTCGTCTTCGGCCGAGTCGAGGTTCGGGCGCCCGAACCCGCTCGCAGCGAGCGCGCGACGGAAGTCGTGCGAGTCGGTCGCCCGGATGAGGTAGCGCCGGAGGTCGCCGAGCTCGATCTGACCCGTGCCGCGCTGGTCGAGCCCCTTGTTCGCCCGGTACCCCGCGTCCTCCTGGGGGCCGCCTCCGCGCGCGGCGCTCCGGTAGAGCACCGTGTCGTCCGCGCTCCCCTTCGAGAGCGTCGCCGGAGCGAAGTTCGCCTGGTAGAGCTGCGTCGCGTTCGCGAACACCGACAAGCCCATCCCGCCGACGGCCTTCGAGCCGAGAAAGCTCCGCTGCACGTAGGGCAGCTGCTTGCTCACGGACAGGGTCGGCAGGCTCCGCCACTGCGCCTCGGTCATCCACCCCGAGGCGCCCGCCCAGGTGATCTGGTTCAGGCCCTTGGCCACACCGTTGTCGGCGCGCGGGTCGAGCCGGCTCTCGCTGTAGAGCACCGCGAGCAAGTCGGCGGGCTCGGCCCCGATGGCGTCTGCCACCTGCCTCAGCTGCGCGTAGTTGTCTGCGGTCCAGGTGTACATGGTCAGAAGAACCAGGGCTTGAGCTTGATTGCGAGCGCGGCGAGCGCCGACAATCCTGGCTCGCTGCCGCTCGCGGGTCGAGCCGACGCGGCCTCAGAAGGCCGCGTAAGCGGCTCTCCCGGACCAGGAAATGCAGCAGGCGGAGGCGGCAGCGACCCGGCCTTCTTCGTCCGACGGCCTCGGCGAGCTCCCATCAGAGCACCGCGATCAGCAGGACGATCGCTCCACCGATCGCGAGCGCGATCGGCATGCTCGGGAGCTCCCCCGCGCTCGCCCGGCGGCACGTCGTGCATCCAGGTGCCGCACCGACCGAAGCGCGACGTCGCAGGGAGCGATGCTGCAGCAGATCCACCGGAGCGCCCAGCGTCGGCAGGGGAGTCGTCGAGAAGAGGGCCATGCGACAAGGCTACCAGAACGCTCCGTGCTGCTCTACCCTGAGGACATGCTCGACCACTCCCTCGAAGACGCCGGCAGATCCCCAAGGACAACCAGGCGCGCGGCGACGGTGGGCGCCGAGCTCACGCCTGAGGACAAGCCAAAGGCCACCCTGGGCGAGACCCTCGTGTTCCTCGTCCCGGCCTTCATCGCGGGGGTGCTCCTGGTCGCGACCCTCAGCCTGGTCGGGAACAAGAACGCGCCCTGAGCGACGCCCTTAGCGCACCGTGACGTGTGGAGCGTCTCCGACGAAGAGGAGAATGTCGAGCCAGCCGCTGACGAGACCCAGCGCCGGCGGGAAGCGCACGAGAACACCGATGATGTCGCCGGCCTCGAGCAGCACGTCGTCCATCGCAGGCGCGTTCACGCCGGTGACCTTGTTCGTCCCCGTCGTCGAGAGGTAGAGGAAGGTGTCGTTGACCGCGACCGCCACAATGAGGCCCTTGTCCGCCGCGACCGAGAGCAAGCGGGCCTTGTCGTAAGGCACGATCACCTCGATGTAGCGGTGCCCGTCCGCATGCGTGACGTCCGGGCTGATGGGGAGGCGCGCCGCGGCCTGCTCACCATGGCTCGGGGCGGGGGCAACCGGCACCGCCGGCGCCGGGTACACAGGCCCCACGGGCGCCGTCGGGGCCAGGGTTCCAGGCGGCGGTGCGAGGGTCCCGGGGGGCGGGGCGAGGGCTCCAGGGGGCGGCGGCGCAAGCTGCTGGGCGTTCGCCGCCGCAAGCTGGATCATGTTCGCTGCGCCGTAGTCCACGTTGCCGGCCTGGCCGTAGTCGCCCTTCCCGGTCCCCGCCGTCCACGTCGACGAGGGGTCTCCGGGCTCACCGGCGCTCGCCTGCGCCTGGAGCGCCTGGATCAGGCCCGCGACCATCGCCGGGTTCACCTGCATCTGCGGCTGCGTAGGTGCGCCCGGGGGCGGCGCCGGGAGCGCGGCCTGCTTGCCCGCGCGCAGCTGCCGGATCGCCGGCGGCAGATCGGAGAGATCCACCGTGGTGTACCCGGGCATGGACGACCCTCGATCGGTCGAGAACTGCCCCGTGTCCACACGGAACCCCGGGTCTGGCTGCAGGTGGTCGCGCGGCATGCTCGCCATGGTCACTCCTCAGGGCGAAAGGTCGCCGTTCTCGTCGATGGAGAGCCCGAGCTCCTTGGCGCGAGCGAACACCCCGTCGTCGAACCCTCGCCGACCCTGGTTGGTCTTGATCGACTTCTTCGCCGACGTCAGGTGGTTCAGGTTGCCGACGCACCCGAACGACTCGCAGTACGTCTCGCCGTCCTCGGACGCCTTGCTCTCGTCGTAGAGCGCCTGATCGACCGCGTTGCGACCCTTGGTGTAGAACTCGTTGTAGTCGGCGATCGTCCCCTCGGGTTTGTCCGGGCTGACCTTCACGAGCCCTCCATCACCCTTGTCTTTCGGAGGCGTCACGGGCGGCCCGACCGGCGGCTCGACCGGCGGCTCCTCTCCACCACCGCCACCGCCTCCGCCGGAGAAGAGCTTCCAGAGGCCCCAGACGAGACCAACACCTGCAGCGATCGGGAAAAACGCAGCCATGCCCGGATGCTACCGTGTTCTCTGGCCCTTGCCCACCCTCTTGCTGAGGGGCTTGTCCCGTCGCTCGAGCGCGGCGACCAGGCGGACGATGGCCTTGGCTCGCATCCGCACGTGCTTGGGAGCTTCTGGGTCCTGCTCGATGCTGCGGGCGTGCTCGGTGATGGCGAGAAAGTCCCGCGCGTCTGCGTCGAGGTGGCCCTTGAGCTTGCCGGCCACCCTGCCCTCGGCCTCCGGCGCGACGACGCCCCAGCGGAGCTCGCAAGGAACGCCGAACAGCTTGGAAAACTCACGGCACGCAGCTCGGTAGTTCGCCTTGATCGTGGCGCTGTCGAGCCGTCCGAACGGGTAGTAGCCGGCGCCGTAGCGGCCGAACACGCTGTACGTCATCCAGCGTCGATCGCGCTCGACCTCCGGCGGAGCGACCCACATCGTCGCGAGACCTCCCTCGGAGGGCCAGGCGTAGAGGAAGATTTTTGGGGCCGTCGGCATGGATGAGATCCTACCACGTCAGGTCAGCGGGTCGCCTCGAGCACCTCTGCGACCATTGCGAGGTGCGCCGTGAGGAACGCGAGCTTGATCATGAGCCACTGCCCGTTCGCAGAACCCCAGCCTCCACCCACGTCCCCCTCCGACCGGAGCGGGTGGAAGAAGAGCACAACCACCCAGCAGAAGAGCGCTGTGAACAGCGTCGTCATGCCCAGTCCGTGCGCCAGTCGGGGTCGAGCACGTCCGGGGTCAGGCTCTTGAGGAAGATCTCCGTCGATGCGTCGACCGAGCCGCGCCTCGCGAGGCCGTGGTCCCCTTGGAACCGCGCCACCGCCTCGCGCAGCTCCTCGTCACAGACGCCCCTGATGCCCCGCGACAGGTACCCGAGGCGCATCAGGCGCCGCTCGAGGTCCCCGATCGACATCGGGACCCCAGGCTCGACGCAGACCGGCTCTTCCCCCTCGTAGACGAGCCAGAGGAGGAGGCCGCCTGCGACGAGCGCCCAGGGCCACACGGCGTCACGCCGCCGCGATGTCGATGCGCCTGAAGACCTCGTCGATCGCCGCGCGCGTCGACTCGGCGTCTGCCGGGCTGGACGAAGCCGCGATGGCCCGCCAGCGCATCGCCATCGCGAGGTCGATGAGCTTGCTCGCCACCGCCGGCGAGAACGGGTCGGTGTCCGAGGTCGCCGTCCCGCTCTTGGTCCAGACCACCGTGGTGTTCGTCGCGTCGGGGTGAGGCTCGACCCCTCGTCCCGCCGCGTAGTCGTCGATCGCGTACGCCGCGCGCGCCGCCGTCGGCCCGTCGTCCCAGACCTTCACACCGGCCTCGCGCACCGCTGCGGTCTTGTCCACCACGATGCCTGTCGCCATGTCCGCGGTCTTGAGCTCGGCCGCGACCTCGGGCGCCGCGAGCACCTCGTCGAGCACCGCGAGGAACTTCTCGCGCGTGTAGGTGCCGTCCTTCACCGTGTCGAAGCCCTCGTACGCCCCCGCGGGGAGCCCCAGGCTCGCGCCGGCATCGATGCTCGCGAAGCCACCATCGATCGCGGCCGTCGTCGCGCTCGGGGTCACCGTATCACCGGCGATGGCGGCGAAGCGCATCATCCGCGACGCGCGCTCGAAGAGCCTCCGCGTCGCGTCGGACAGCCGACCGTCATGCGCAGCCGTGCGCCACGCGAGCGCCAGCGCCGAGCGATCCCCGGTTGGGTTGGTCGTCTTGCCCTCCCACGTCGAGACCGCGTACTCCGAGGTCTTCGGCTCGTAGAGCGCCTGGTAGTCCGCGCTGCCGTGGAGCGAGCCCATCGTCGCGAGGAAGTCCTCGCGGGTGTAGGACTCGATCGGGCCCTTCACCGAGGTCTCGAGCATGCTCGGCTTCGGCTTGCCGACGAGCTCTTCCGACGAAGAAGAGCCACCTGGCTTCGTCCTGTACTTGTTTGCCCACCACGCGACGAGACCGGTCAAGCCGAGGGCGTACCAGATCCAGTATTCCATGACGACCCTCTCAGGGCAGGATGATGCGGAAGACCACGGAGAGGTCCTCCGGGGTGTCGGGGGTAACCTCCACGTAACTCGCCAGGTGGGAGATCGGGACGAACTGCACCGGCTGCGTGCCAGTGACCGCGTCCGCCTGGACGATCGGACCCGTGGGAGAGCCCGAGCGCTGCACCACGATCGCGTTGAACGCCCCTCCGAGAGGATCGCGGCTCGTCAGGTAGAGCGCACGCGCGAAGTTGGGGATCTTGACCGGAGCACTCGTGGCGCCCCCAGCAAGCGGCCCGAGGTGGAACGTCCGGATGAGCAGGTCGTTGCTCGAGCGCGAGCCTCGCCCGAGCGAGGCGTTCACGGAGAGGGACTTGTACCCCGAGGCGAGACTCAGTGGCGGCGGGTTGCCCTTTCCAGAAAGCACCGCGTAGAAGACCGAGAGCTTGATGCTGTTCGCCGCGACCGTCGCGCTCGTCCCGCGCACGAGATCGAACTCTGCGGTCAGCCTGCCGGTCCCTGCCGCGGACCAGATCATCTTCGCGAAGAGGTTGACGTACCCGGCTCCGGCCTCGTTGCCGTCGAAGTCGGGGATCTCGGGCAGGACCTGCAGCGTGACGAGCGCCGTATCGATCGCGTCCGGCTTCGGGTTGCTGCCGCGATCCCAAGGCTGGTGCGTCCAATCCACGACCGGGCGCTCGACGCCGTCCGGGCGGATGTCGTTGACGACGAAGCCGACGAAGGCGCTCATGGCTCAGCAGCCTACCTGGAGATTCCTGCGTCCGTCGAGGGCGAACCACTCCGGATAGACCTGGAACGGCCCAGGACCGACGCCGAGCCTCCAGTCGAGGCCAGGCCAGTCGCTGTCGACCATGCCGTACCGCTCGATCGGCGCGTCGAACGCCATGATCTCCGCCCACTTCGGCCCGGGGCCGTACGAGAGGCCGTCCTCCGTGCGCCCGCAGAAGCAGGGCATGCCGAACCGCGCGTAGTCGCAGCAGGGCGCCCAGGGGCCCTCGACCAGACCACCGCTCGGCGGCGTCACGAGCGGCATCGGATCGAGGCACGCGCCGTGGTTGTAGTAGGGCGCACCCGTCCACCATGCGGGGACGTCCTGCGCGAGCATCCCGTGGAGGGGCGCGACCACGCCACCGCTGATCTGCGAGTTGGCGGCGAAGAGGTTCTGGTAGGCCGCCGGGTCGTTGTGACGGGGCAGGAGGCTCTCGTCACGCTCCGACGGCACCCAGGGGCCGCGGTAGAGCATGCAGACGAGCTCCTGCTTGGCGCGGCAGTGGTTGTAGGCGTGCGCCGAGAGCGCGTGCGAGTGGTCGAAGAACGACATGCTCAGGCCTCCTTGCCGCCGCGCTCGTGCGCGCGATCTTCGACCTCGGCGAGCAGCTCGACCAGGAGGTCGTTGCCGGCGAGCTCGTCCTGCGCGACCCGCGCCTCGACCTCGAGCAGGTAGAGGCCGTCTGGATCCTTGCTCGCGAGGGTGTCGACGTTGGTCTTGATGCGCTGCTCGAGGTACGCGATGAAGGCCGGGTCCTCTTTGCTCGCCGGCATCGTCCCCTTCGAGATCGAGTAATCGTACTCGAGCCGCTGGATCATGGGGTCGCTCAAGAGCAGGGTGCTCGGGCTCTCCCCGCGGACGATCGCGCGCATCAGCTGGACGTCGCTGAGCGATGCGTACTTCCCGGACGCCTTGACGTCGGCGCCCTTCTTCGATGGCGACGACGAGGACGACGAGACCAGGTACGCCCCCACCGCGAGGACTCCAAGCCCGAGCGCGACGGCAGTTCCCTTCTCCATCACGACACCGCCCCGGCGTACACCGGCTCATAGGGGAGGTAGCTCGGAGCCGTGTACCCGGCGAGCGCCGGCATGCCCTGCACGAGGGCCGCCGCCGGCTCGAGGTACGCCGCATTCATCAGCGGCTCTTCCTCCTCCATGGCGATCGGCCCCATCCCCTTGAGGACCGCCTCGAGCTCAGCGCTCGCGGCAGAGCCATGCTGCGCCTGGGCCTGTGGATGGTCACGCACGACCGCCTGCAGCATGCGGAGCTCGTCAACCGTGGGCAGGTAGAGCCCCGGCACGACGCCCTTCAGGTTCCATCCCTCGGGGAGCGTCGCCGCGTAGTCGATCATCACGCTGCCGGCCATCGTGCGTGGGTCGCCGACGAAGTAGGTCTGGCCGTCGATCACGTAGAGGCCATCGAGCAGGATCTTCGCCTGATCGTGAAGGCCTCCCTGGATGTACTGGATGTAAGGCGCAAGGACACCCGCGAGCCAGAAGTTCGGGGGAAGACCCTGCGTCGCAAGGGCTGTCTGCGGAAAGCGCTCGGCCCAGTCACGGGGATCGCGCAGGAGCACGTCGTAGGGCGACGAGGGCGCGGGCATTCCGCCAGGGTAGTAGGCCCCAGCGCTCGCGTTGTGCTCGAGCATCTGCAGGACGAGCGCCCTGCCCCTCAGGATCGCCGCCTCGCTCCCGTGGCCGGCCGCGTCGAGCGCCGCAGCCGTGTTGCGCATCAGGACCGCGTCGCCTGACTCGAGGGCGCTCTTCGCCTGTGCAAAGAGGGTCGCAGGAAGCGACGCGAGCGCATCGAGCGCCTTCTCCGTCTCGTCGTCCGTGGTCGGGTCGAACAGCGTGGTGTCCCCCTTGGACAACTTCGCCTTCCCCTTGGCATCCATGGCGCTCTCCATGCGATGGCGCCGATCTCGTTCATCACGGTCGCGCAAGACGAACCAGGCGATACCTGCTGCCAGACCGAACCCGCCGAGCATGTACCAGAAGGCCATGATCTCTTGTACCTCAGTAGGGGCCGTTTGGATAGGTACGCGCGATGTACTCCGCCTGCTTGCGGACCTTGTCCGAAGAGCTGTGGTAGCCGAGTCCCGCGAGCGCCGCGGCAAGGTCGAAGAGCGCCGGCGCGTTCTTGACGATGCCCGAGAGGTCGAGCGCATCCGCGACCTTCGCACGGACGTAGGGGTCCCGGATCTCCGCGAGCTCTCCTCCGGCGTCCGGCACCTTGGTCGCGAGCACGATCGAGCGGAACTTCGGGTCGTCCGCCATCCGCCGCTCGAAGCGATGGGGGTCCTTGTCTCCCGCGAGGATCGCCCTCGCAAGGCCCTGTGTGCCGTTGTCACTCGCGTCGAGCTGGAACGAGCGCCGGCATGCCCTGCACGAGGGCCGCCGCCGGCTCGAGGTACGCCGCATTCATCAGCGGCTCTTCCTCCTCCATGGCGATCGGCCCCATCCCCTTGAGGACCGCCTCGAGCTCAGCGCTCGCGGCAGAGCCATGCTGCGCCTGGGCCTGTGGATGGTCACGCACGACCGCCTGCAGCATGCGGAGCTCGTCAACCGTGGGCAGGTAGAGCCCCGGCACGACGCCCTTCAGGTTCCATCCCTCGGGGAGCGTCGCCGCGTAGTCGATCATCACGCTGCCGGCCATCGTGCGTGGGTCGCCGACGAAGTAGGTCTGGCCGTCGATCACGTAGAGGCCATCGAGCAGGATCTTCGCCTGATCGTGAAGGCCTCCCTGGATGTACTGGATGTAAGGCGCAAGGACACCCGCGAGCCAGAAGTTCGGGGGAAGACCCTGCGTCGCAAGGGCTGTCTGCGGAAAGCGCTCGGCCCAGTCACGGGGATCGCGCAGGAGCACGTCGTAGGGCGACGAGGGCGCGGGCATTCCGCCAGGGTAGTAGGCCCCAGCGCTCGCGTTGTGCTCGAGCATCTGCAGGACGAGCGCCCTGCCCCTCAGGATCGCCGCCTCGCTCCCGTGGCCGGCCGCGTCGAGCGCCGCAGCCGTGTTGCGCATCAGGACCGCGTCGCCTGACTCGAGGGCGCTCTTCGCCTGTGCAAAGAGGGTCGCAGGAAGCGACGCGAGCGCATCGAGCGCCTTCTCCGTCTCGTCGTCCGTGGTCGGGTCGAACAGCGTGGTGTCCCCCTTGGACAACTTCGCCTTCCCCTTGGCATCCATGGCGCTCTCCATGCGATGGCGCCGATCTCGTTCATCACGGTCGCGCAAGACGAACCAGGCGATACCTGCTGCCAGACCGAACCCGCCGAGCATGTACCAGAAGGCCATGATCTCTTGTACCTCAGTAGGGGCCGTTTGGATAGGTACGCGCGATGTACTCCGCCTGCTTGCGGACCTTGTCCGAAGAGCTGTGGTAGCCGAGTCCCGCGAGCGCCGCGGCAAGGTCGAAGAGCGCCGGCGCGTTCTTGACGATGCCCGAGAGGTCGAGCGCATCCGCGACCTTCGCACGGACGTAGGGGTCCCGGATCTCCGCGAGCTCTCCTCCGGCGTCCGGCACCTTGGTCGCGAGCACGATCGAGCGGAACTTCGGGTCGTCCGCCATCCGCCGCTCGAAGCGATGGGGGTCCTTGTCTCCCGCGAGGATCGCCCTCGCAAGGCCCTGTGTGCCGTTGTCACTCGCGTCGAGCTGGAACGTCGCCATGGTTCATTCCCCTTCAAGCCACCTGATCCATCCCCCGTTCGCGCGAGGGATCTTCGACCACTCCGTCACCACGACGGAGCACCACGTGATAGAGGTCGTAGTTCGGACCAAGCGCGTCCGGGAAGAGGATCACCTGGACGTCGGCCCGCCGGTCGCCCATGAGCCAGAGCTCCGCCAGACGCACGGCCACGAGATCCTTGCAGTCGCCCTCTCCGCTCTCCTCGAGCGCAATGCGGTCCTGCCAGAGGTCCGCACGCTCGGGCGCATGACAGACGTCTCCATCGCACTCGGTCGCCACGTAGGGGCGCGTCCTCGACCAGCGGATGTGCGAGTCGTAGAGCGGCGCGAACCGCCCGGACGCCATCTTGCGCATGTTGATGCGCGCAAGCGCCCGAACGATGTCAGCCAAGTCCTCCCGGAACGCCTCGGGGTCCTCGATCACCGCATGAATCACGCCCACGTACATGGCGACCCGACCAGGTGAGAGAGGGAGGATGGAGGGCCCTCCAGCGAGCCCTTCCGAGGGCTCGTCGGGCCCGACCGCGAGCGGTAGCGAGCCCAGAAACACGGCCCTCGACCCTCTCGGCCTCGGTGTGGTGGTCGCGCGCAGAGCCGGGGAACGGAACCCCTGGGCGCGGAATCCGAGACCGAGAGAGGCGAAGGCTCGACCCCCCGCGGTCCGTAGACCGACGAGAGGTCGAACGCTTCGCGTCGCGGCTGCGGCTCAGACGAGCTGCAGACCCTCGAGCGCGCCCTCGAAGGTGTACGGCGCCGCGAACTTGTTGCTCGTGGTCGTCCGCACCGGCGAGCCGGAGCCCGGGGGGGTCCAGTCCATGTCGATGAACCCGGTGTCCTGACCGGTCTGGTCGAACGCGCGGAGCGGGATGCCGGGGGTCGCGCCGACGACCGCGGTCGACTGCACGATCTGCTTCTCGGTACCGACCTCGAGCTGCACCAGGTCACCCGAGGGGCTGATGTCCGTCGGGACGATGAGGCGCAGGCCGCGGAAGGCGTAGCTCACCGGGCTGGTCTCGGCGGCCGTGCCGGTCGAGAACGCGGGCACCGCGATCTTCGAGAGGCCCATCAGCGTGCGGCGGCAGCGCTGGGGCTGGTTCATGTTCGCCTGGACCGCCTCGACGGCCGCCGGCGAGATCATGCCCGGGGTCGGGCAGGGCAGGCAGCACGCCATCAGGGCGCGCGCGAGGGCGTCGGCCGGGGCGACCCCGCCGAGGTTCTGGTAGTTCGGGCTGGCGCCGGGCAGGTTGCCCTGGCCGACCTGACCACGACGCTTGAAGGGAGTGAAACCAGCGGTGCGCTGCAGCATGGGGAATCTCCGTGTCTTGTTCGGGAAAGTCCCCCGGAAACGACCTCGACCACCACGTCGAGGGGATGAAGCGATCTACCCGACCGGAACGGTCGGAATGGGGTCAGCCCCCCGCGTACTGCGGGTAGACGTTCTGCTGCATCGGCTGGTAGGCCGGCACGCCGAACGCACGGCGCGGAACCGCGCCGCCGCTGCCCTTGGTGTCCTTCTTGTCCTTGGCCATCTCCTTGCCGCGCTCCTGCCCGAAGGCGTGGCCGCGGTTGACGGCCCAGACCGCCAGGAGACCGTTGCCGACGTCATGGAAGCTGTCGTCACCGATCCCGACGGCCTCGCCGACGCCCATCATGCCCGCCAGGTGGAAGCCGAGCGCCCCCACGAGGGAGACGGGGACCTTCTTGGCGATCTTGAGCTCGCCGCCGATGCCGTTGTTCTGGTAGCCCTCGAGCACGGCCATGATGCCGGCCGCGGCGCCCGTGATCGCGGCACCCTTGACTGCGCGCATCGCGCCTTCGCTCGTCGGGGCGTGCAGCGCATCCGTGCCGCCAGCCGCACCGTCGCTCCAGCCACCCGCGTACCCGCTCACCGCACCGTAGTCGTACATGGTCCTGTCTCCTTGGGATTGCGGGACGAGGAGCCCGCGGAACTTGCACGTCGAGTGTGCAGCGATCCGATCTCGCCCGTCAATCTCCACTTGCAGAAAGCAGGGACGCCCAAGGGGGTGTTCTTGCTGCAGACAAGGCAATTCAGGCCCTGGGCCAGCGTTTGACAGAGCCTTTTCTGAAAAACTCAATCAACTGTACGCATGCCTTCGAGTCTCGCCGCTGGTGAGACGATTGCCGTGGACCCTGCCTCATGTCCGACCCGAGGCCCACGGAGCCTGCGGTACGACCGTCGGAGATCCGTCTTCATTCGTCATCACCATGAGGGGGCGAGTCCTGCCGCGCTCGGTCACCTCACGCTTGTCGTACTCCGTGCGGACCGCCTTGTAGCGAGCGCGGTACTTCTCTGCTTCGAGCATGTCTCGACACGCGCGCTCGACGCTCTCCGAGGGATCGAGCTCCCTCCGGATCCTGTTCGAGACACGGAGCACGAACGCCGAGTCCCCCGCCGCGAGCGCCTTCGTCGCGAGGTCCCGAAAGTAGGGCGGAAGAGTGGCCACCGATTCAGGCACGTACTCGCCTGGTATGCCGCGATAGACGCGTGGGCCCTCGAGATGGTTGCGCATCATCGTCCGGTGCTGCGTCAGCTGCTCGAAGTAGATGCGTTCGCCGAGACCGCCACGCCTTGCCGGCATCGCCCTCCGCCAGTGCTCTTCGTCCTGCATGTGATGAGGGAACCCCTTCATCTTCTCAATCGTCGGCGGCTTCACCGTCACCTCGAGCATGTCGTGGGACGTCTTTCCTGCCTTGCGAAGAGCGTCCGGCCTGGGGTCTCCATAGAGCTCGAAATTCGTCGACGGCGTGATGACCGTGGACCACTTCTCCTTGGTCTCATGGTCCTCGAAGGAAAGCGTCCACCGGCACCCAGGACAGCCGCCCTCCGACACCGGCTTGTCGTGGTGTTCGCAGTCCGACTCGTGCATCCGTAGCTGATAGAGCTTGGGCAAGACGAACGTCCCATCGAGCAGGATGCCGGGATATTCCTCCTTCCAATAGCCGAGGATGTGCTCGTCGATGGGCCTCACCTCCGCATTCACGCAGATGATCGAGTCCGTGTCGCAGTAGGCCACCTCGCCCCCTTGCTCGAGCACGCTCATCATGCCCAGGAAGAGGCGAATGCGTGCGAGCGCGGTCACATGGGCGGCGATCTGGGGGATGACGTAGGGGCCATCCACGATCGTCGGCACCTCCCAGATGAGAGCGTTGTCGGGGTCGTTGTCGATCGGGCGACCGTTCTTGGGCGGCGGGTCCCCGAGGCGGATCATCTTGAGCAGCCCGCGCTCGATACGCATGCCGAACTTCCCGTAGGTCGCGTTCAGCATCAGCTTCGTGAGGAAGTCGAGGCCCTTGTCCTTGTCCTTCTTCGCCTGCTGGCGCATCCCGTAGAGCGAGTCGACCATGTCGACGAACGGCGAGCTCTGCTCGAACCAGACGCTGCGGATCACCCGGACGATCCGGCCCTTGACCCGCGGGTGCTCGAGCAGGCAGAGCTCGTCCCAGTCCCACGTCCCGCGCAGCACGTGGCTGCCCGGGGGGAGCCCGCGCTCGGCGGCCTCCGCGTCGCTCAAGGTCCGGGGAAAGATGAGCTTGTCGGGGAGCCGGACCGGGAGCGGGGGGATGACGCAGTCCGGAGGGATCTCGACCTCGCACTCCATGAAGCCGATCTTCCGCTTGCGCATCGCCCTGTAGACAGCGAGGTCTTGGTTCGGACCCACCTCCGTGGCTTTGCCCGTAGGCATCGGGTCCATCATCGCGCGCGGATAGCTGCTGTTGATGTCGAAGTAGCGCGCGTTGTTCGCCTCCTCCATGAAGATCTCTGTGCGACCTCCGTAGTAGGCTTGACGCACGAACTTGTGCAGGCACCCATGGCACTCGAGCAGGTTCCCGTCCTCGTCCATGTCAGGAGCGATTCGGCCCTCCTCGCATGCGGCGAAGTGCTTGTTTCTTCGGATGGAGTGCTTGAGGTACTTGTGCCTGTAGAGAGACATCGCTGTCGCCGGGGCAGTGATGCCTACGTCCCCACCAAGAGCGATGATTCTTGTGTTGAATTGCTCGATGACCTTGTAGAGAACCTCGCAGTCGGTCCTGTTGTAGACCTTCCACGCAGGGTTGCTTTCGTGAAGGTCCAGGTCGATGTCAATCTTTCCCTCGTCTCGACCGAGGAACGTCTTGCCGGCTGCCTTGAGACTCATCTGCAAGATGGCGACGGAGTCGAGGAAGACGTAGGATTCCTTCCTGCGATCGGCGCCTCGCCGCCAGACCGTCAGCTGCTGGATGCGCGACTCGGGACCGCTGATCTCGAAGAGGTACTTGTCCGAATGACGCTGTAGCCAGGACGGGATGAACAGGGCGTCGAAACGGCCGCCGTTGTGCGCATAGTTTCGACAGCGCTTCTTCGAGAACCTCTTCCTCTTCTCCGCGCACTCATCGCACAGCTTGATGGGGTTCTGTCTTATCTCATCAGGGTCACCATTGACCTGGCCTCGGAGCTCGAGCGCGCGCTCGTTTCGCACCTCGCAATAGCCACATAGATCCTCTCCGAGCACATAGCGCATGAACTGGTCGATGATTCCGCCCTCATCGAGCCAGGGCGCGTCTGTCCATGGCTTGCCGCGCAGCCTCTCTGGCTGCTCGAGGCACTTGTGCTCCGAGCCGTCGTACGCCCACAGCAAGAAGGGACGTGTGAACCCCCTCTTCTGGGTGTCTCCGTCCTTGCTCTCAATGTCGTAGACGAGCGTGTTGTAGCGCTTGAGCTTGCCCTTCAAGCGAGTCAGAAACTTGGACTGTTTCTTCTTCTTTGCCACGCAAAGTGCCTTGGTCGGGCACAGCCGACTGGGATGGGGGATGCCGAGCGGGCCGCAAGCCCCGCTTGACCTGAGCGTCTCTCGTCGCTAAGGTCCCATGTGCCACGGGATGGCCACGGGATGCCGCAAGCTACCGTGAGGACCCCGACCGCTCTTGCCGGCGGCCGGGGTTCTCTTTTCAGACCTCCTCCCTCCTGGTTCCGCGGGAGCGCACGAAGACCCCCTCGATGTAGGCCATCGCGCGTGGCTTGGTCCGGTGCAGGTCCGTGAGCAGCTTCGCCGCCGACCGACCGAGCTGCTCGGCGTTGCGGACCTTCCCCGAGAGCTCCGCCGCGACCCCCTGCCAGGACTCGATGACGGTCCCCACCGAGCCCTCGGCGATGATCCGGTCGATCGAGCCGACGTGAACGCCCAGCGGCATGATCTCCGTGATGCGCACCGACACGTAAACAGGCGTGTTTGACCCCTCCACCCCCTGGATCTGCTCGGCCACGTCCTGGACGATGGCCCGGACGTTCTCCGCCACGTCGGGCTCGTTGAGCATCTGGCCGACCATCACGGCCTGCCCCAGCGAGAGGTTCTTGGCGTTCCGCGTGAGCACGGGCTCGGGCACGAAGGGCTGCATCATCCCACGATGCAGCGCCTCGTCGCGCGTCTCCCGGAGGGCCATCTCGAGGATCTCTTCCGGCGTCGCGATGCGACCCGACAGGCGCATCTCGATCTCCTCCGGCGTCATCGTCGGAAGCACCGTCGGATCGGGGCCAAGCATCGGGCGAGGAAGCCCAGGAAGACCCGTCACCGGCGTCTCTTCCGGCTTCACGCGAAAGCGCTCCTTCTCCGCCTTCTCGAAGGCCTCCTGGCGCGCGAGCTCCTCCCGCATCTCTCGCTCGAGGCGCGCCTGCTCCACGCGCTCCTGTTCGAGCCGCCGCTGCTCCGCGTGACGCTGCCGCTGCTCCTGCAAAAACTCGGTCTCTCGCTGACGTCGCTCACGGCGGATGCGCCTCTTCCGCTCGTCCTCGCTCTCGCCCGGAAGCGCCGGGATCTTGCGAGGGGAGACGGGTACCGTTGGCGGTGGGGGCGGAGCAGCTGGGCCATCCTCCTCCTCGGCGAAGCGAATCTGCAGACGCCGCGAGGGAACCGGCACAGGAGGCTGCGGAGCCTGAGGCGCCGCTGGGCGCACCGGAGGCGGAGGCGGAGCTGCCGGAGCCGACGGGAGACGCTGCGCAAGACGACGCTGACGCTCACGCTCGCGACGGAGCGCCTTGCGCTCCTCCTCGACGCGGCGTGCGAGCTCCGCGACACGCTTCCGCTCCTTCGCCTTCGCTGCCTTGACCGCTTCGCGCAGCCTGCGCGGCAGCGTCTTCGGCGGCTGGTAGTCGAGCAGACGAACGAACCGCCCGCGCGCATCGCGCGGCAAAAACGTCGGCGGCAGGGTCTTCGACGCCTTCTTCGAGACGCCTCCCCTGCCTGTGGGAGAGCTTGCCCTCTTCGCCACAAGTCACCCTTGGACCTGCCGCTACGACCCAACCCCCACGGCCTTGAACTCGAACGACGGGTGAAGGGGTTGGGGCCGCATGCGGCTAGAGTGTCACGTTCGCGCCCCGGAGAAAACCTGAACGCTCACACACCGCAAATCGTAGCGTTTCATCATCACCCCCGCAGAAGGCAAACGCCCGTGGTCCACAGAGAGACCACGAGCGTTCGCATGCATGTGAACTGCGACTCAGGACACCGCGCCGGCGTCCACCTCGTCGCCCGCCGTGAGCATCGGCGCGTCCGCGAGCAGCGACTCGAGCGAGAAGAGGTCGCTCGCGCGGTGCTTGCCGATCACCGACACCTTGTACTCCCAGAGCGACTTGCCGCCGCCGATGTCCTCCTTCGAGTCCGGGACGATCTTGAGCTCGACGAGCTCGCTCGGGTTCTCGCGCTGCGCGACCTGGAGCCAGGGGCGCAGGCGCGTCGTCACCGGGATGATCGCCGTGTCGCCGATCTCGAGACGCACGGGCTGCTTGTCGCGGTTCTCGACGTACGTCGGGCGCGTCAGACGCATCTCGAGCACGTAGAAGGGCTTGTCCGAGTCCGCCTTCTTGAGGCTCGCGCCCATGAGGATGCCGCGGAGGGGGATGAAGGCCTCCTTCCCCGCCGCGTCCAGCGTCTTCGCCGTCTCGGGCTTGTAGAGACCGCTGCGACCCTGGACGAGGATCCCATCCTTGTCGTCGAGGTCGATGCCGCTCATGTCGAGGCCGGGCTTGCTGGTCTTGCCGTTCTTGTCCGCCATGGGAATGGTCCTTTGAGGGTAGTCAACACTTTCTGCGTTGCCTCCAACGAACCGTTCGTTGAGACGCGCCGCCGTCGTGTTGCTTGCCTCTTGTATGCCTCGAAAGGAACCCTGTCAACACGCGATTGTGCTTTTTTCCGAGGGTCAAAGTGGGCGTCGGACTGGCACAAGGTGCCCGCGTGTGCCTTGTGGCTCGTGTTGGCACAACTTTGCCCGTGAGCCCCTTTTGAGCACTTTTCTATTCACGGGGAACACATACATATACAGTGTATGTATGTGGTCCACATACACCTACTTTTGGCTCCGTTCCACTCCAGCTTGCGTCCAGGCTACCATCCAGGAATGAGCGAAGAACTCCTCCTCACGCTGGTCGTCGAGCACAAGTGGCTCCCCTTGCTCGCGATCGTCGTCGGCTTCGCCGTGCGCCTCCTGAAGGACGACACGTTCGGACCCTCGATCCCGAAAAAGTTCCGCGCTCCTGCCGCGTTCTTGATGGGTCTCTTCGCAGGCATCGTGCAACGCAAGATCGCTGGCGCCACCTGGCTCGATGCCGCGTTCACGGGTGCTGTCGCCGGCCTGCTCCCGATCCTCGGACACAAGCTCCTGATCGAGAAGCTGCGCAACGGCGCCGAGCTCGCCATCCCGGGACTCATGAGGCCCACCGACAAGCCTGCCGACAAACCTGCCGAACCCGTCGAGAACGGCGTCTCCACCCCAGCGAAGGCCGATGAAGCGAAGGCCGACGACAAGCAAGCGGGCGCGTCGTGATCACCTGGGACCTGTGCGCCGAAGGCAACCGGGCCCTCGGAGTCGACGTCTCTCACTGGCAGGGCACCACCAACATCGACTGGGCCGCCATGCGCGAGCTCGAGCTCGAATGGGTCATCGCCAAGGCCTGGCACGGGACGCACGCACTCTCCACCGACGACGTTCAGCTTGGCCAGGCCAGGGCCCACAAGTTCCTCACGGGGCGCTACGCCTGGCTCCTCCCCAAGGTCTCCATCGCCGACCAGGTCAACCGGTACGACGCTCCCGAGGCGGATTCCCTCCCCGTGACGTTCGACTGGGAAGAGCCAGACGTCCCCTTCAAGGGAGCTCCGCTCGTCGCCTTGCTCGAAGACGCCATCAAGCGCTACTCCGACCGCGTCGGGGCCCTCCCCATCATCTACACGGGCGAGTGGTACTGGGCCGACCACTGCGGCAACGTCGACTCCCAGATCGTCGCCGAGTGCCCGCTCTGGTTCGCGGCCTACCCCCGCCTCCGGAACGCCGTCGGCACACGCTATCGCGAGGCGTCCGACGAGGTCTGCAACGGCATCGCACCGCGCATCCCGCGCCCCTGGAGAGAGCGAGACCTCACGCCCACCTTCTGGCAGTTCGACGGAGACAAAGGTCTCGTCCTCCCTGGTGGTGGAGATGTCGACGTCAACATCGCCTCCCGAGGGCGCATCGCTCGCCTCGTCCCCACGCTCGCCCCCAAGATCGTCCCCACGCTCGAGGCCGAGAGGCCTGAAGAAAGCATGAGCCGCGAGGAGCTCCTCGAGCTGCTCGCTGCTTGATCCTCGTCAATCCTACATCGTCTCGATCCCAAGAATTGCTCGTAAATCCAAGGGGGTTCGCTTGAGCCCCGTTTGATTCGACGCTCCGCCAACGATACACTGTCTTCCAGGGGGAAGACGCCGGAGAACCCTCCCATGGTCGCCCTCACCATCGAACAGGTCCGTGTCTACTCACTGCTCGTCGTCTTGACGTGCATCGCGTCCACGGTCCTCCTCACCACCTTGTTCTACCGCCTACTGGAGGCCGTCCGTGAGCGACCCGAACACCGCCGCAGTGCAGCTGGACCCGAACACGCTTCGGGTTCTCTGGGGGGCCGTGGTGGCGTTCTGCGTCACGATGAGCTCGGCCCTGGCAGTGATCGCGGCCATCGCGGTGAAGGCTCGCATCTATCTGCTGCGGAATGAACGAGCCAACAAGACCGACGACCTCGTTCACGGCACCGGGTCCACGATCGAGCCTCCCAAGGAGTACATCGGTCTCGTCAAGGACGTCGAGCAGCTCAAGAACGTGATGAGCAAGACCGTCGAGCGCGTGCGCAACATCGAGATCCACGAAAAGCTCCCGGACATGAGCGACCCCGCGGCGCTCGCCAAGCTCGCCCTCGAGCGCCTCGACACGGGACAGCATCGAGCCGTCATCATTGCCGAGGAAGAACACCGAAAGTCCCTGCCGCCCCCGCCACCCTTCGACACCCGGTGGAAGGGACGGCCCCGCTAGAACGGGGGCTCGTCCGACCCGTTGCTCCGGCGACGACCCCTGAACTCCGCGAGCGGTCGAGCCGCGCGCACGCCGATGAGCCTCTTGCCTGCGACGAGATCCACAGCTCCGCCGCAAGCCACTCGCACACGCTCCTCGGCTCCCTCGAGAGACGACACCAGCGAGACGATGCTCCTCGACGAGCCCTCGCTCACGCACCCGCGCACCCTGCCCAGCCACTCCTCGAGTGACATGCGACCCTTCGCGTCGTTGCAGCGCTCGCAGCACGTCACCACGTTTCCCGAACCGTTGTCGCCCCCCTCGTGCTCGGGCACCACGTGGTCGAGCGTGAGGCCCACGGAGATCGCAGGGTCCGTCCACGGGTGGCGCCAGCGGCTCCGCTCTGGCTTGCGCTGACAGTACACACACCGAAAGTCGTCTCGAAGGTAGATCGCCGCCCGACGCTCCGGAGTGATCCACTTCGAGCTGCGGCTCACACCGCACCCTTCATGGGTACTTGCTCTTGCGCGTCTTGCGCGTCTTGCCCAGGCACAAGGCCGCGGAACACACTCGTGACCTTGAAGACGTCGATCCGCATCTGGATCTCTCCGCCCTCGATCACCACGAACTTGGGCCAGACCTTGATGACCTTGCCGATCTTCCCGTCCTTCACGACGCCTCGCGCCCCCCTGGTCCGAAGGTGCATCGGCACGACCTTGGACGCCATCACCAGATCGCCCTCCACAAGCTCGCTCGACGAGAGCTCCAGCATGTCCCCCTTGAAGATCCCACGCTCTGGCACGGCGTGCAGCGCCTCCACGTAGCACGCACCACTGTCGAACAGGCGGTTGTCCTTCGTCCCGCGCAGCGCATACACGCCTCGCCCCCGGCGCACGATGATCTTCCGATCCACCAGTATCCGGATGCGCTTTTGAACGTACGAGCGGTCCTTTCCAACCAACGCGCCCATGATCACGGACCAGGTCTGCGGTCCTCCCTCGAGCATGGCCACGATCGCCTTGTCGAGCTTCGAGGTGCGCTTGAACTCTGTCGTCACCACGCCGCTCCCCTCGACCCTCGCGCCCCCAGGCCGCTCGAGACGCACGCTGATGTGCCGCTCGTCCACAGACGCGAGGTCCACGAACGGATGGCGATAGCTCCCGTCACGCCTCGGATCAGCCTTCGCTTCCTTGGTCGACGCCGTCTCGAGGAACTTGAAGCCCTGCGCCTCGATCGCCTTCACCTGGGCCCGGATGCCGTCGAGCTTCCCCATGACCCTCGTACATAACAAGGTGCCTGTTGACAGTCAAGGTGGCCGCGCTACTTGATGACCCTGCCAACCTGGACGCGCGGAAGGTCCGGTCGTGTCGGCACTTCATCGCTCGGAAGCGGGCCAATCCCCTTCAACGTCGGGGTCACCACCTCGACCGAGACCACGTTCCAGCGCTCGTCCTCCGTCACCTCGGACCACGTCACCCGAGCCAGACACCACTGACCGGTCTCCTCGCCGTTCAGGGTCTCGACCACACGGACACCGTCGTGCCGCTTCAACCGCCCCACCGACGCCGGCAGCACGAGCACCTTGCGGCGCCGGTCCACCACGGCCTGGTAGACCGGGAGAGGGAGAGCCTGCTCGAGGAGCTGAGTCATGCGCGAAGTCTAGCGGCGGAGGAGATACCGGACCTCCCCCCGACGAGCTCGGCTCAAGCTGGCACGGGGTCGACCAACATGACCTTGATCGAGCCCCCGCCACCCTTCATCGGGCCCTGGTACTGACAAGGAACGTCAGGCTTGTACTGCGTCCCTCCCTTGCATCCATCCTTCGTCCCCGCAGGGAAGCCGCACGGAGGATTCAGGCGAAGCGCGCATGCGTCGCAGCCGAGCGGGTAGACGCCAAACGCCTTCTCGTTGCCGCTCTTGCCGTGCGGCACGATCTTCGTGCCGTTCGCGTCGATCACGATGAAGTTGCTGAACCCATCCACGAGCGACACATCCGTCACGTCGTACCAGCTCGGGTTGTTCACGTTGACCTCGGCCTTCGTGTTCCCACACGTCGCAGGGCTGTTGAAGCTGATCGTCACGTTGAGGTAGCTCCCTCCCGTCGGGAGCTCCTGGCTGCTCTTCGGCTGCAACCCGAAGACGCACGAGAACTTCGTCGAGCTCGTGCAGAAGGGCCACGTGCTCGGCGACACCGCCGAGTCCGACCCGAAGGTCACATGCACCGTCGCTGCGTCCTTCGTCGCGTTCTCGACCGTCACCTTCGTCTTCGTGCTGCCACTGTCGGCTTCGCTGTCGACGGGCGGCGGTGGGGTCGGCGTGCAGGGGTGACAGCTGCAGACCAGGAGGAGGACCAGGAGGGCGAGGAGGCGGGGGATGCGAGCCATGGGGAGAGCGTAGCGCGCATAGGGCTATGCGCGCGCATAGGGGGCTCCCCTCGCCTTTACCCTTCCCCGTTCGCCGAGGTCCGCCCCGTGGCGGGTCGGGGGGCCCAGGGCCTCGGGGTCGGGGTCGGCGAGGTAGAGGGGCTCGGGCTCGGGGGCTCGGGGAGGGCGAGGGCGAGGGGCTCGGGAGG
>Ga0233425_10000572_pt1 | contig 94007 bp, 82 predicted proteins | sample Watercolumn_Towu_2_FD_181712 | JGI IMG/M metagenome (GOLD analysis project Ga0233425, IMG submission 181712) | Freshwater microbial communities from Lake Towuti, South Sulawesi, Indonesia - Watercolumn_Towuti2014_140_MG | ecosystem: Environmental > Aquatic > Freshwater > Lake | place... | reverse complement strand
TGAACCATCCTGTAACGGCAGGGCGCGTTCGTCGCCCGAAACATTTCGAGGCTACGGTGACCGGCGTGAGAGCGATCCGCCGGTTCACCGTCCGCACCGTCCTGCCCGAGTCCCTGGAGCCGCTGGCTGCCGTCGCAGCCAACCTGCGGTGGTCCTGGCACCCCGAGACGCAGGACCTCTTCGCCCGTATCGACGCCGTCCGCTGGGACGCCGTGGGGCACGACCCCGTCCGCCTCCTCGGCGAGGTCCCGGCCTCGCGCTGGGCCGAGCTCGCCGCCGACGAGGACTTCGTCGGCCACGTGCGCTGGGTCGCCGAGGGCCTCGAGGCCTACCTGACCGGCGAGCGCTGGTACCAGGGCCTCGACGAGTCGGCCCCGAAGTCGATCGCCTACTTCTCGCCCGAGTTCGGCATCACCGAGGTGCTGCCGCAGTACTCCGGCGGCCTCGGCATCCTCGCCGGCGACCACCTAAAGTCGGCCAGCGACCTCGGCGTGCCGATCATCGGCGTCGGCCTCTTCTACCGCGCCGGCTACTTCCGGCAGTCGCTGTCGCTCGACGGCTGGCAGCAGGAGGCCTACCCGGTCGTCGACCCCGACGAGCTGCCCCTGTCGCTGCTGCGCGAGGCCGACGGCTCGCCCGTCGTCGTCCGCATCGGCCTGCCCGGCGGCCGCACGCTGCACGCCCACGTGTGGAAGGCCGACGTCGGCCGCGTGCCGCTGCTCATGCTCGACTCCGACGTCGAGGAGAACGACCGCGCCGAGCGCGAGGTCACCGACCGCCTCTACGGCGGCGGCGGCGAGCACCGCCTCCAGCAGGAGCTGCTGCTCGGCGTCGGCGGCGTCCGCGCGATCCGCGCCTACTGCCGCATCACCGGCACGCCCGAGCCCGAGGTGTTCCACACCAACGAGGGCCACGCCGGCTTCCTCGGCGTCGAGCGCATCCGCGAGCTCATCCAGCAGCAGGGCCTCACCTTCGACGAGGCGCTGTCGGCCGCCCGCGCCGGCACGGTGTTCACCACCCACACCCCGGTGCCCGCGGGCATCGACCGCTTCCCGCGCGAGCTCGTCGAGCAGTACTTCGGCGGCGACAACGCCGAGTCCGGCGTGGCGGTGGAGCGCATCCTCGCCCTCGGCGCCGAGGACTACGAGGGCGGCGACCCCACGGTCTTCAACATGGCCGTCATGGGCCTGCGCCTCGGCCAGCGCGCCAACGGCGTCTCGCTGCTCCACGGCGAGGTCAGCCGCGGCATGTTCTCCGGCCTGTGGCCGAGCTTCGACCAGGACGAGGTGCCGATCGGCTCCATCACCAACGGCGTCCACGCCTCGACGTGGGTGGCGCGCGAGGTGCGCGACCTGCTCGCGGCCCAGGTGGGCCCGGAGGACGCCGAGGAGACCCGCGGCTGGGAGTCGGCCAAGCAGATCCCGCCGGCCGACCTGTGGTCGACCAAGCGCATCCTGCGCGAGCGCCTGGTCCAGGACGTCCGCCGCCGCCTGCGCGCGTCGTGGGTGCAGCGCGGCGCGTCCGACGCCGAGCTCGGCTGGATCGACGACGTCCTCGACCCCGACGTCCTCACGATCGGCTTCGCCCGCCGCGTGCCGTCGTACAAGCGGCTCACGCTCATGCTGCGCGACCCCGCCCGCCTCAAGGCGCTGCTGCTGCACCCGGACCGCCCGGTGCAGCTGGTCATCGCCGGCAAGTCGCACCCGGCCGACGACGGCGGCAAGAAGCTGATCCAGCGCCTCGTGCAGTTCGCCGACGACCCCGAGGTCCGCCACCGGATCGTCTTCCTGCCCGACTACGACATCGGCATGGCCAAGCTGCTCTACCCGGGCTGCGACGTCTGGCTGAACAACCCGCTGCGCCCGCTCGAGGCGTGCGGCACGTCCGGCATGAAGGCCGCGCTCAACGGCGGCCTCAACCTGTCGATCCTCGACGGGTGGTGGGACGAGTGGTACGACGGCGAGAACGGCTGGGCCATCCCGACCGCCGACGGCGTCGCCGACCCCGACCGCCGCGACGACCTCGAGGCAGCCGCGCTCTACGACCTCGTGGAGAAGTCGGTCGCCTCGCGCTACTACGACATCGACGCCTCCGGCCTGCCGATGCGCTGGATCACGATGCTCCAGCACACGCTGACCTCGCTCGGCCCGAAGGTGCTCGCGTCGCGCATGGTCCGCGACTACGTCACCAAGCTCTACGCGCCGGCCGCCGTGTCGTCGCGCGAGGTGCTCGCGGGCAGCGCGGCCCTGGCCAAGGAGCTCGCGGTGTACGAGGCCAAGGTCCGCAAGGGCTGGGGCGGCGTCCGCGTCGAGCACGTCGAGGCCTCCGGCATCGGCGATTCGCCGGAGCGCGGCGCCGAGCTGTCGGTCCGTGCCTACGTCGCCCTCGGCGACCTCACCGGCGACGACGTCGTGGTGCAGCTCGTGAGCGGCCGCGTCGACCACAACGACCGGATCGTGCACCCGCGCTTCACCGAGCTCGCGGCGGTGGAGGGCTACGAGGCCAACCGCTGGCGCTACGAGGTGGGCATCGCCCTCGAGGACACCGGCGCCTTCGGCTACACCGTCCGCGTGCTGCCGAAGCACGCGGGCCTGTCCAACCCCGCCGAGCTCGGCCTGCAGGCCGTGCCGGTGATCCCGGCCGCCGAGTCGGCCGGCAGCGCCGCCGGCGCGGCCTACGCCGGGTAGCCGCAGCACCACCACGCACGCACGCACGACGGAGGGCCGGGTCCACCAGGACCCGGCCCTCCGTCTGTCTGTCTGATTCCGCGAGTAACAGTGCGAATGTCCGGTTTCGAGGCCTCCAAACCGGACATTCGCACTGTTACTCGAGCCCCGATGAGGGTGGGCGGTGCGAGAGTCGGGGGATGGGCCGTCCGCTCCCGCGCATGACGCCTCGGCAGCGCATCCACCAGGAGGCGCTGCGCCGCGGGCGCGACGACGTCGTCGCGGGCTGCCGCGCGCTCGTGCGTGGCGAGCCGGTCGACGACGGCCTCGTGCACATGCTCGGCGGCCCGGCGGCGTCGCAGTACACCGGGGGGACGGCGCGCGACGACGACTACTGGCTCCGGGTCTGGGGCCTGCGCGGCCTGCTCTGGCAGTGGGACGACGCCGCCCTGCCGGAGATCCGGCTCGGCCTCCACGACCACGCGTGGCGCGCGCGGGAGATGGCGCTCAAGGTCGTGGCCCGCCACCGGCTCGACGAGCTGCTCGACGACGTCGTGGCGCTCCGCGACGACGTCGTCCCACGCGTGCGGATCGCCGCCGATCGCGCGCTCGCGGCGCTCGCGACGGCAGACGGGCCCGGCAGCGGCTAGGGCTGCTCGACGCGGAACAGCGCCACCGAGCGCGCGGCCACCCGCACGGTCGCGCCGCTGCGGTCGGTGGTCGGCGACGTCTGGGGACGCCGGTCGTCGGTGTCGAGCAGGCGCCGGTACGCCGAGCCGTACGGCGTCTGGGGCAGCACCACGGGCACGGGCCCGTCGCCGCGGTTGAGGACGACGAGGAACGCGGCGTCGCGCAGCCAGTGGCCGGCGTCGTCGCGCACCCCGAGCTCGCCGGACAACGCCATCACCAGGCAGTCGGTCTCGGGGGAGTTCCAGTCCTCGTCGGTCATCGGCGCGCCGTCGGGGCGCAGCCACTCGAGGTCCTTGGGCATGCCCTCGGCCACCGGGCGGCCGTCGAAGAACTCCGTCTGGCGCAGCGCCGGGTGGTGGCGCCGGACGTTGAGGAGCGCGCGCGACCACTCGAGGAGGTCGACCTGCCACTCGTCGAGGTCCCAGTCCATCCACGACAGCGGGTTGTCCTGGTTGTAGGCGTTGTTGTTGCCCTCCTGCGTGCGGCCCATCTCGTCGCCGGCGACGACCATCGGGGTGCCGGCCGAGAGCAGCAGCGTGGCCATGAGGGCGCGGCCGGTGCGCAGGCGCGCGTGGTTCACCTCGCGGTCGGGGGTCTCGCCCTCGACGCCGTGGTTCCACGAGTTGTTGTTGTCGGAGCCGTCGCGGTTGTCCTCGCCGTTGGCCTCGTTGTGCTTGCGGTCGTAGCTGACGAGGTCGCGCGCGGTGAAGCCGTCGTGCGCCGTGAGGAAGTTGACCGAGGCGTTGGGGGAGCGGCCGGGGAAGACGTCCTGCGAGCCGGTGAGCCGCCAGCCGAGGTCGGCGGGCGCCTCCTTGGGCGACGGGCCGCCGCGCCAGAACCGCCGTACGTCGTCGCGGTAGGCGTCGTTCCACTCGGCCCAGGGCGAGCCGAAGCCGCCGAGGCGGTAGCCGCCAGGGCCGACGTCCCACGGCTCGGCGATGAGCTTCACGGTCCGAAGCACCGGGTCCTGGTGCACCGCGGCGAGGAACGGCGACCGCTCGTCGAAGTCCATGCGCTCGCGGGTGAGCGCGGTCGCGAGGTCGAAGCGGAAGCCGTCGACGTGCATCTCGGTGACCCAGTAGCGCAGCGAGTCCATGACGAGCCGCAGGACGTCGAGGTCGCCGACGTCGAGGGTGTTGCCGCAGCCGGTGGTGTCGACGTAGTGGCCGGAGTGCGGCGCGAGCTTGTAGAAGTCCTTCTCGCCCAGGCCGCGGAACGACAGCGACGGTCCGTCGGGGCCGCCCTCGCAGGTGTGGTTGTAGACGACGTCGAGGATCACCTCGATGCCGGCGGCGTGCAGCGAGCGCACCATCGCCTTGAACTCGTCGACCTGCGCGCCGGGCCGGCGGTCGGCGGCGTAGGCGGCGTGCGGCGCGAAGAAGCCGAGCGTGGAGTAGCCCCAGTAGTTGCGCGTGCCGCGGGCGGCCAGCGCCGGCTCGGCCACCGAGTGGTGCACCGGCAGCAGCTCCACCGCGGTGACGCCGAGCGAGGTGAGGTGCTCGATCGCGGCGGGGTGGCCGAACCCGGCGTAGGTGCCGCGCAGCTCCTCCGGCACGCCGGGGTGCAGCTTGGTGAAGCCCTTGACGTGCACCTCGTAGACGACGGTCTCGCCCCAGCTGCGGTGCGGGCGGCGGTCGTCGCCCCAGTCGAAGGAGCCGTCGACGACGACGCCGCGCGGCACGTACGGCGCGGAGTCGCGCGGGTCGGGGCGCTCGGGCGACGACGGGTCGGCCGGCCGCGGCAGGTCGGCGGAGGTGACCTCGCCGGTGATAGCGCGGGCGTAAGGGTCGACGAGCAGCTTGTTCGGGTTGAACCGCAGCCCGTGGTCGGGCACCCAGGGGCCGTGCGCGCGCAGGCCGTACTGCGTGCCGAGGGCGACGCCGGGGATGAACCCGTGGTGGACGCCGTGGCTGCGCGCCTCGAGCGGCACGCGCACCTCGCCGCCGTCGACGAACAGGCACGCCTCGACGAGGTCGGCGGACGGCGCGCGCACCGCGAGGTTGAGGCCGGCCTCGGACCACGAGGCCCCGAGCGGGGAGGCGTGGCCGGGCGGGCGCACCTCGGCCAGCGACGGCGTCGCGCCCGTCGGTGCCTCGGTCGTCACGTGCCCTCCCCTGCCAGTCCGGGCCCGGCCCCGGATCGCGCCCGCCGGCCAGGTCCGCCGCGGGCGAGGGACAGTCTGCCCCGTGGCCGCGCTCCCATCCTGCCGGGGGCCGTCAGGCGGCCCCTGCTCCGGGGACACCGGCTGGCTAGGCTCGCGGCGACCGGCGGCGACGGAGCCGCGGCGGACCCCTGGAGGACGTGATGGGCGAGCTCGTGCGGCTCGAGGTCGAGGACGGCGTCGGCACCATCCGGCTGGACCGCCCGCCGATGAACGCGCTCTCCCGCCAGGTCCAGGAGGAGATCCGCGAGGCGGCCGAGGAGGCGACTGCGCGCGCCGACGTCCGCGCCGTCGTCGTCTACGGCGGGCCGAAGGTCTTCGCCGCCGGCGCCGACGTCAAGGAGATGGCCGGCTGGTCCTACCAGCAGATGGTCGACAACTCCGTCGGGCTCACGTCATCGTTCTCCGCGGTCGCCGCGATCCCGAAGCCGACCATCGCCGCGGTCACCGGCTACGCGCTCGGCGGCGGCTGCGAGCTGGCGCTGTGCTGCGACCTGCGCATCGCCGGCGACAACGCCAAGCTCGGCCAGCCCGAGATCCTGCTCGGGATCATCCCGGGGGCCGGCGGCACGCAGCGCCTGCCGCGGCTCATCGGCCCGGCGCGCGCCAAGGAGCTGATCTTCACCGGCCGGTTCGTCGACGCCGACGAGGCGCTGCGCATCGGCCTGGTCGACCGCGTGGTCGCGCCCGACGACGTCTACACCGAGGCCCTCGCCCTGGCCAAGAAGCTCGCCGCGGGCGCGCCCTACGCGCTGCGCGCCGCGAAGGAGGCGATCGACCGCGGCCTCGAGGCCGACCTCGCGACCGGCCTGGAGATCGAGCGGCTGCAGTTCACCGGCCTGTTCGCCACCGAGGACCGCGCCACCGGCATGCAGTCGTTCATCGAGCACGGCCCGGGCAAGGCCGAGTTCCGCGGCCGCTGACGGCACTGCCACGTCGAACCCAGCTTTTCCCGCGAAACCGGGGCTGTTCTTGCGGGAAAAGCTGGGTTCGACGTGGGGCGCCGGGCGACGTAGCCTCCCGGCATGAGCGAGGCCGTGCAGACGCCGTCGGAGGACGGCGCCCGACCCACCGTCGAGGCGACCCGCGAGATGGTCGAGGCCGCGTTCCACGACCCCAAGCTCGCCAACGTGCTCTACCACGACTGGGAAGCCGGCACGTACGACGAGAAGTGGTCGATCTCCTACGACGAGCGCTGCATCGACTACGCCTGCGACCGGTTCGCCCACGTCGCCGGCCGCGAGGGCTGGCCGTACGGCAAGGCCCTCGAGCTCGGCTGCGGCACCGGCTTCTTCCTGCTCAACCTCAAGCAGGGCGGCGTCCTCGAGGAGGGCCACGTCACCGACCTCTCGCCCGGCATGGTGGCGGTCGCGGTGCGCAACGCCCGCTCGCTCGGCTTCGACGTCGAGGGCCGTGTGGCCGACGCCGAGTCGCTGCCCTACGACGACGAGACGTTCGACCTCGTCGTGGGCCACGCCGTGCTGCACCACATCCCCGACGTCGAGCTCGCCCTGCGCGAGGTGATGCGGGTGCTCAAGCCGGGCGGCCGCTTCGTCTTCGCCGGCGAGCCCACGGAGAAGGGCGACTGGGTGGCCCGGCGGCTGTCGCGGCTGACGTGGTGGGCGGCGTCGCGCGCGACGCACCTGCCGCCGCTGCGCGAGAAGTGGGCGCGCCCGAAGCAGGAGCTCGAGGAGTCGTCGCGCGCCGCGGCCCTCGAGGCCGTCGTCGACATCCACACCTTCGACCCCGACCGCCTCGCGGCTCTGGCGATGCGCGCGGGCGCCATCGACGTCCGCACCGTGACCGAGGAGCTCACCGCCTCGTGGTTCGGCTGGCCGGTGCGCACCTTCGAGGCGGCGGTGCGTCCCGGCGCGCTCGGGTGGAACTGGGCGATGTTCGCCTACAAGGGCTGGATGCGGCTGTCGTGGCTCGACGAGAACGTGCTCTCGCACGTCGTCCCCGACGAGCTCTTCTACAACGTCTGCATCACCGGCACGAAGCCCTGACGACGGCCGTCTAGGACGCCACCGACCCGGCTGAGGGCTGACGGAACCGGGCGTCCGAGAGCGGGATCGTCGTCTCGACGAAGCCGTCGGCGTCGGTGCGGAACGACGGGTGCAGCGCGCCCGAGCGCAGCGACCGCAGCAGCGCATGCGCCCCTCCCGAGCTCGGAAGCGAGTGGACGACGACGAGGTCGACGCCCCAGAGCTCGGCGACGTCGAGCGCGGCCTCGGCCAGCGCCCGGCCGAGGCCGAGCCGCTGCCAGAAGTCCTCGACCAGCACCGCCATCTCGACCGGTGCCGCGCCGTCCTCGACGAGGTGGGACATGCCCACGACCTCGTGGCCCACGGTCGCCACCAGCGACAGCGACGTCGACATCAGCCGGCCCTGCACGACGGGCGAGAGCGCCGGCACGACGGTGAAGTACCGCCGGAAGACGGTCTCCGTGGAGCAGCGGTGGTGCATGCGCATCACCGCGGCGGCGTCGGCCTGCACGGCCTGGCGCACCAGCACGTCGCCGCGCGGCGTGGCGACCGTGCGCGGCAGCAGCGTCCCGAGATCGGCGTCCCTCATGCCACCACGGTCCGCCCCTGCTGTTACGGGCGGATGACGCCGGGAGCACCCGTCTGTGTCGTGCGCCGGGCGGCTCGGGTTGGAGGCCCCGGCCGGCGGTCCGTAGGCTCACCGGCGTGATCCTGGAGGCCCTCGGCTCGGCTGCGCGCAGCGTGCGCGGCCTGCCGCCGCGCGACCCCCGCCAGGCCAAGTTCATCACCGGCGACTCGCTGCGCTGGATGTGGCGCAACCGCGCCTTCGACCGCTGGTACCTGCTGCGCTACTGGCGGCTCCTGCTGCTGCGCCTGCGCCACCCGGACATCGTCACCGAGGGCATGGTCTTCATCGGCCGCCGCGTCGAGCTGCATGCCCGCACCGGCTACGGCCGGCTCGTGCTCGGCCGCTGGGTGCACGTCGGCGACGAGAACCGGCTGCGCGCCCACGAGGGCACGCTGCGCGTCGGCGACAAGTGCGTGTTCGGCCGCGACAACACCGTGAACTGCTACCTCGACATCGAGTTCGGCGACGGCACGATCGTGGCCGACTGGGTCTACATCTGCGACTTCGACCACGTCTACGACGACATCCACGTGCCCATCAAGGACCAGGGCATCGTGAAGTCGCCGGTGCGCATCGGCCCCGACTGCTGGGTGGGCGCCAAGGTCACCGTGCTGCGCGGCTCGACCGTGGGCCGCGGCTGCGTGCTCGCCGCCCACACCGTCGTGCGCGGCGACGTGCCGCCGATGTCGATCGTGGGCGGGGTGCCCGGCCGGGTGCTCAAGGACCGCGTCGAGGTCTACGAGGCCAAGGCCGCCACGCGCGCAGCCCTCGAGGACATCGCCCGCAAGACCGCTCGCGCCGCCGGCACCCTCCGCGACGCCGGGGCGCCCGCCGCCCCGGAGCCCGTCGCGGCGTCGGAGCCCGCGGCGGACGGGCAGCCGGTCGAGGAGACCGCGTGAAGGAGCTCGGCACGGGGCCCATCGTCGAGACGGTGTTCGTCGACGCCGAGCCCGATGCGGTCTACGCGCTCGTCGTCGAGGGGATCGGCGGCTGGTGGCCGCTGCCGCCGGTGTCGGCGTCCGGGGTGGAGGTCGAGGGGCTGGCGTTCGTCGGCGACGAGCTCGTCGAGCAGTGGGCCGACGGCAGCACGCACCACTGGGCCGATGTCGTCGGCCGCGACGAGGGCAGCGCGCTCTCGCTGCAGTGGAACCCCGGTGGCGGCCCGGCCCCGGCGACGTCGGTGGTGATCGACCTCGTCGGCGTCGCGGGCGGCACCCAGGTGCGCGTCACGCACTCCGGCTGGGAGCACCTCGGCGAGGAGGCGCGCCTCGACTACGCGGCCGGCTGGCCCTTCGTGCTCGACCGCCTCGCGCTGGCGGCGTCCCGGCTCGGCTGAGCCGTTACCGGCGCGGACCCGTTCAGTCCGAGCGGCGCCGGGCGGCGCGCAGCGGGTTGCGGCGCAGCTGGGCGAGCTCGTGCTCGGCCGTCGCGCGCGCGGCCTTCTCGATCCAGAGCCGCTGCGTGGCGCCCTTGGTGAGGCCGTCGCTGATGCGCAGCGCCTCGCGGCTGCGGGCCCGCCACTCCGGCAGCGGGCTCGGCTCCTTGAGCCGCGGCACCCAGGGAACGTCGGCCACGGGCGTCCAGCGCCCGCCGTCGTGCAGGCAGCCGACGATCGCGTCCCACCAGTGCACGCTGTGGCCGCGCGCTGTCGGCAGCGCGCGGTCGAGGAGCCGCTCGATGTCGGGGCTGCGCTGGTCGATCTCGTCGACGGCGTCGAGGACGAGGTCGGGCGTCCAGATCTCGGCCGGGAGCACCAGGTGCGAGAGCCCGACGTGGGCGAGCGACCCGCGCATCCGCAGCGACGAGTAGTGGCTGGTCGACACCGCGATCGCCGGCACGCGGTTCGACGGGCCGAACACGGTGGGGTGGTAGCGGGTGGTGAAGACGAGCACCGAGCGCCGGGCGATCTCGACCACCGTGCGGGCGTCGGCCATCGGCAGCGCGCGCACCCGTCCGCTGGTGCTCGCGGCCGCCACGGCGTCGTCGGTCTCGACGTCCTTCACGGCGGGCGAGCCCGGTGCCAGCAGGCCGAAGTGCGGCACCAGGACGACCGTGGCGTCGAGCCGCTCGGCCAGCGCGTCGGCGGTAGCGGCAGCCCGCGAGATGTACGACGACTGCGAGTAGCTCGCCGCGCCTGTGTGGTACGTCAGCGACATCGTCACGATGCGCTCGGGGAGGCCGAGCGCGTCCACCCGGGCACGGTCGGCATCGCCCGGCTCGAGCCACGCGGCGTCGTCGACGGTGAGGGTGAGCCGGTCCTCGGCGGCGCCGACGCGCGAGGCGAGCTTGTGCGAGTCGCGCTCGCGCACGCCGAGGGCGGTGGCGGTCGACAGCAGCTCGGCGAAGTACGGGCGGTCGTCCTTGAGCACCAGCGGCCCGACGGTCTGGCTGCTGATGAGGACGGGGCGCCCGGCGTGGCGGGCGGCCCGCGAGAGCGCGAGGCGCTCGTAGAGGTGGTGGGGGTGCTGCGACGACACGTTGCCGCCGCCGGCGATGACGAGCGCGTCGGCGTCGGCGACGGCCACCATCGCCTCGGGCAGCCGGCGGCCCGAGCTCAGAGCCGACGTGACTTCCGCGAGCCGCTCGGGGCCGCGCGGGCCGACCGCAGACGGGAAGCCGATGCGTGGCACGGCGTCGCAGCCGTAGCGCTCCCGGCCGAGCTGCGGGTCATCGGCGACGACGACGATGTCGGTGACGCCGCGGGCGCGCAGCATGTCGACGGCCTGCAGCGACATCGCCTCGTCGCCGACGTGGTAGGTGGGGGAGCCCAGGTCACCGATCACCACGACGCGCACGGCGCCCATCCTGCCCCAGCCGCGTCCGCCCCAGAGCCGGTGCCGGGAAGGGCAGCATCCCGTGACCGCGCCGTGTCCTGCGCAGCGGTCCGCGTCCCATGAAGCGGGCGGGCGCCGGGGTCGGCAGGTGGAGTCCCCGTCCCTGTGCCACGGTGGACGGGTGGCAGACGAACGCGACCTCGACCTCGTCCTCCTGGGCGCCACCGGCTTCGTCGGGCGCCTCATCGCCGAGCACCTCGCCGAGCACGCGCCGGCCGGCACCCGGATCGGGCTGGCCGGCCGCAGCCGCGAGCGGCTCGAGGCGCTGCGGTCCGACCTCGGAGGCCCCGCGGAGGCGTGGCCGCTCGTCGTCGTCGACACCTCCGACGACGCCGAGGTCGCGGCCCTCGCGCGGCGCACGTGCGTGGTGGCCACGACCGTCGGGCCCTACCTGAAGTACGGGCTGCCCGTTGTCGCCGCGTGCGCCGCGGCCGGCACCCACTACGCCGACCTCACCGGCGAGTCGCTGTTCGTCCGCCGCGTCCTCGACGAGCATGCGGCTGCCGCGCTGGCGTCGGGCGCCCGGCTCGTGCACTCCTGCGGCTTCGACTCCGTGCCGTCCGACCTCAGCGTGCTGCTGCTCGCCGAGGCTGCGCGGGCCGACGGCGCCGGCACGCTCGAGGAGACCCGCCTCGTGGTGCGCTCGTTCAGCGGCGGCATCAGCGGCGGAACGATCGACTCGATGCGCACGATCGCGATGGCGATCGCGGCCGACCGCGGGCTGGCCAAGGTCGTGATGGACCCGTACGCGCTCAGCCCCGACCGCGCGGCCGAGCCCGACGTCAAGCTCCCGCCCGACGCCGTGCCCGTGCGCCGCAGCGGCACCGGCGCGTGGGTCGGCCCGTTCGTCATGGCGTCGTACAACACGCGCATCGTGCGGCTCTCGAACGCCCTGCAGGACTGGGCGTACGGCCGCACGTTCTCCTACGGGGAGGAGCTCGACTACGGCCACGACGTGCTCGCGCCGGCCCGCGCGATCGCGGTCAACACGGCGCTCATGGCTGCGGCCGGCGGGCTCGCGTTCGGGCCGACGCGTGCGCTGCTCGACCGCGTGCTGCCCGCGCCCGGCGACGGGCCCGACGAGGCGACCAGGACGTCCGGCCACTTCACCACCGAGGTCCGCACCCGCACGACGTCCGGGGCGCGCTACTCCTGCACGATGCGCGCACAGGGCGACCCCGGCTACCTCGCGACCTCGGTGATGTTCGGGCAGAGCGCGCTCGCGCTGGCCCTCGACGCCGACCGGCTGCCGCCGGCGTCCGGCGTCCTCACGCCGGCGACCGGCATCGGCGACGTCCTGGCCGACCGGCTCCGCGGCCAGGGCTTCGAGATCGACGTCGTCCGCCTCGACTAGGACCCGCTCTGGATGGGTGAGCGACGGCTATAGCCGTCGCTCACCCATCCAGAGCGGGTCAGCCCGCGTCGACGGGGTCTCGATCAGGTCGCGTCGCGCAGGAGGTTGCCGTCGCGCACGACGATGCGCAGCTGCGGGTGCGCCGTGGAGGCCAGCAGCGCCCGCTCCTCGACGACGGCGCGCCGGTAGGTCTCCACGGTGCTGGCCGCCAGCACGGGCCAGGAGTGGTCGCGGGCCAGCACCTCCCGGGCCTGGCGCACGACGCGCCGCGCGAGGACGTCGCTGCGCAGCACCTCGGTCACGGCGTCGGCGAGCCCGGCGGCGTCGAGCGGCGGGAAGACCAGGCCGGTCTCGCCGTGCCGGACCGTCTCCGCGAGGCCGCCGGTGTCAGCGACCACGAGCGGGGTGCCGAGGGCGGCGGCCTCGAGCGCCACGAGCCCGAACGGCTCGTAGACGCTGGGCACGACGGCGACGTCGGCGGCCGCGGAGACGGCGCGGAGCTGCTCCTCGGTGAGCCAGCCGGTGAACTCGACCGACCGTGCGATGCGCAGCCGCTTCGCCTGCGCCGCAAGGGCTTCGGCCTGCGACCCCTTGCCGACGACGACGAGCCGCAGGCCCGGGAACCGCCGGCGCAGCCGCGGCATCGCGTCGAGCAGCGTGTGGACGCCCTTCTCCCACTCCAGTCGTCCGGAGAACAGCACCATCGGCCCGTCGCCCGCGTGCTGCGCCCGGGCCTCGGCCACCTGCTCCGGCGTCGTGGTCCACTCGCCGAGGTCGATGCCGTTGAGGATCACGTCGACCTTGTCCGGCGGCAGCTCGAAGAGCCGCTCGACCTCCCAGCGCATGTGCTGCGAGCAGGCGATCACGCGCCGGGCCTCGAAGGTGAGCCACCACTCGAGCGTGTGGATCGACTTGGAGAGCTGGGTGGGCAGCCAGCCCTGGTGGCGGCCGGCCTCGGTGGCGTGCATCGTCGCGACGACCGGCACCTCGAAGGCCTGCCGCAGGTTCGCGGCGGCGTGCCCCACGAGCCAGTCGTGCGCGTGCACCACCTCCGGACGCCAGGTGCGGCCGAGGGCGTACGACGCCCGGGTCATCGCGTGGTTGAGGGCCAGCACCCACGCCAGGAACTGCTCGTGGAACGGGATCTCGGGGGAGTCCTGCGGCACCCGCACCACGCGGACGCCGTTCAGGATCTCGTCGAGCGCGACGTCGGCCGTGCCCGGGTGCTGGGTGACCACGACGACGTCGTGCCCGGCCGCGGCCTGGGCCTCGGCGAGGGCGTGGACGTGGCGGCCGAGCCCGCCGTAGACGACCGGCGGGTACTCCCACGACAGGTGCAGGACGCGCATCAGCGGATCCGCTCCGCGAGCAGGCGGGCGTCGAGGTGGCCGAACGGCCCGTCGACGGCGCGCAGCCGTGCGGCCAGGTCGTGCGCCCGCGGGTCGCGGCGCTCGACGAGGCCGGCGAGCTCGCGCGCCTCGCGGTGGTGGCGCTCGTGCCGGTCGCGGGCGTAGCCGGCGGCGGAGTCCTTGGTGACCATGAACGCCCAGTCGCTGGACAGCGCGAGCAGCGTCGAGCGCACGAGCTGGTCGCGCACCTCGTCGCGGGCTCCGAGCTGCGGCGACTCGTCGAGCACCTTCGCGACGTAGGCGCGCAGCGCGGCGTTGTCGTCGACGAGGTCGGCCACCGCCTCGCCGTCCCACACCCGCCAGTCCTTGCCCGAGCCCCACGAGCCGGCGTCGAGGTCGAGCGGGCTGCCGACGTGGCCGGCCTCGACGGCGCCGCGCAGCGTCGTCACCCGGACGCCCGCCTCGGGCAGCAGCCGCAGCACGCGCTCCAGCCACATCGGCCCCTCGTGCCACCAGTGGCCGTAGAGCTCGGTGTCGTACGCCGACACCACGAGGCCGGGGCGGCCGTGCACCGAGGCGTGGCGGAGCAGCCGGTTGCGGACGACGTCGACGAAGTCCTGCGCATCGCGCTCGAGCGACTCGAGCGCCTTGTCGGGCTCGTACGGCGCCTTCTCGTGCGGCGGCGTCGTGGTGCTGGTGACGCGCGACGGCCGGAAGCCCGAGGCGTGGTCGAAGGTGTGGAAGTCGCGGTACCAGCGCCCGCCGGGGTAGCCCTTGCGCGGCGACCACACGCGGTAGGTCACCTCGAGGTCGCGGGCGAACGCGACGACGTCGGACGTGCCGACGGTGACGGCCTCGGCCGTGGTGCCGCCGACGCCCTGCACCGTCGGGCCGTCGACGAGGAAGCGCTGCACGCCGAGCGACGCGTAGACGTGCTCGAGCCCGGGCCGGTAGCCGCACTCGGGCGCCCAGATCCCTTGCGGCCGCTGGCCTGTGCGCAGCACGGCGTCGTCGAGGCCCGTGCGCAGGGCGAAGCGGGTCCACCGCTCGTCGAGCAGCGGCTGGAAGGGGTGCGTGGCCGGGCCTCCGAGCAGCTCGACCGTGCGGCTGCCCACGAGCCGGGTCAGCAGCGGCGACAGCCCGCCCGACCAGCGGCCCTCGAGCTCGGCCTGCGCGGCCTGCGCGGCGCGGTACTCGCGGACGCCGGTGTCGCGCATGTGCCCGCGGTCGTGGGTCGCGAGGCCCTCGGCGCGTGCCTGCCAGAAGCCGACCCACGTGCGCATCTCGCGCAGGCAGTAGGGGTCGTCGAGCTGCGCGGCCACCACGGGGGTGACGCCCAGGGTGAGCACGTCCTCGCGGCCCTCGTCGGCGAACCGGTCGAGCATCCCGATGACGGGCAGGTACGACGTGGCCCAGGCCTGGTACAGCCACTCCTCGCCGACCGGCCAGGAGCCGTGGTGCGGCAGCCACGGCAGGTGCGTGTGCAGCACCAGGCAGAACGTGCCGACGGGCTCGCTCATGGGCGCACCGCCACGGCGACGAGGTCCTGCGACCCCTCGTGCCCGGAGACGACGAAGTCGGACTGGCCGACGGTCGCGACGAACTCGGGCAGGCCGTCGATGCTGCCCTCGCCGAGCACGGCGGCCACCTGGGCGGCCACGATCCCGGTGCCGTGGTCGGCCTCCCACTGCGCGATCCGCGGCCCGTGGTGCAGGCCGTGCACGACGACGTCGACGAACCCCGCCGAACCGAGCAGGTCCTCGAGCTGCTCGGCGTCGAGCTCCTCGACGTGGAACGGGTTGGTGGGCTTCTCGCCGCGCCCGAGGCCGGGGGAGAACACCGGACGGTTCGGGGTCGTGACGACGATCGTGCCGCCGGGGCGGAGCACCCGCGCGCAGTCGCGCAGGAAGCCGCGCAGGTCCCACAGGTGCTCGACGACCTGCAGCGTGACGACGACGTCGGCGGACGCGTCGGCCAGCGGCAGCGCGGCCAGGTTCGCGCGCGCGGTCGACACGTCGGGGTAGGCGCTGCCGCTGTGCGACGCGGCGGCGTCGTCGTACTCGAGGGCGACCACCGTGCGGGCGCCGGCATCGCGCAGCATCTGCGCGCCGTAGCCCTCGCCGCTGCCGGCCTCCACCACGACGGCGTCGCGCAGGTGCCCGTGCAGCTCGGCCGCGACCCACGCGTAGGCCGCCTCGTGACGGGCGAACCAGTACTCCTCGCCGGGCACGCCGGGCAGCGTGCGCTCGCCGGTCAGGGGGAGGGGGTGGCTCACGCCCCCGACCCTAGGTCGCGCCGCCCGGATCGAGAACTCGACCGCCGCCCGGGAAGTCGTCAGGTGCGCGTCAGGTGCGCGTCAGGTGCGCGTCAGGTGCTGTCGGGGCGGGTCATGCGTGCGGGGTCGACGGCGGCGTCGAACACCTCGGCCCCGACGCCGGCGTCGAGGGCGGCCTCGCGCAGGCCGATGCCGCGCTCGTGCGCGTCGTGAGCGATGGCCGAGGCGCGGTCGTAGCCGATGACGGGGGAGAGCGCCGTCACGAGCATGAGCGACGACGACACCGCGAGATCGATGCGGCTCCGGTCGAGCTCGACGCCCTCGATGCAGTGGCGCCGCAGCGAGTCGCAGGCGCTGGCGAGCAGGTCGACGGCGCGCAGCACGTCGTAGGCGACGACGGGCCGCATCACGTGCAGCTGCAGGTTCGCGCGGGCCGACGCGTGCGCGACGGCGGCGTCGAGCCCGTGCACCTGGGCGGCCACCATGAGCACGGCCTCGGCCTGGGTCGGGTTGACCTTGCCCGGCATGATCGAGCTGCCCGGCTCGTTCTCCGGCAGCGCCAGCTCGTGCAGGCCCGCGCGCGGCCCGGATCCCAGCCAGCGCAGGTCGTCCGCGATCTTCTCCAGCGTCGTCGCCAGCCCGCGCAGCGCGGCCGACACTGCGAGCAGCGGGGCGGACGACGACAGCGCCGCGAACGCGTCGTCGGCGGCCGTGAACGGCTCATCCGTCAGCTGGGCGAGCACCGCCGCGACGTCGGGCCCGAAGCCCTCGGGCGAGCCGGTGCCGGTGCCGACGGCGGTGCCGCCGATGGCGAGCGGGTGCAGCCCCCGTGCGGCGTCGTCGAGACGGCCGGCGTCGGCGCGCAGCAGCGAGGCCCACGCGTGCCACTCCTGGCCGACCGTGAGCGGGGTGGCGTCCTGCAGGTGGGTTCGGCCGATCTTCACGACGTCGTGCCAGCGCGCGGCCCGCTCGTCGATGGCGGCGGCGAGCGCGTCGAGCTGCGGGCGCAGGGCGTCGCGCAGCTCGAGCACCGCCGCGACGTGCACCGCGGTCGGGAAGGTGTCGTTGCTCGACTGGCCCCTGTTGACGTGGTCGTTGGGGTGCACCGGGCTCTTCGTGCCGGGAGCACCGCCGGCCAGGACGCTGGCCCGGTTGGCCACGACCTCGTTGACGTTCATGTTGGTCTGCGTGCCCGACCCGGTCTGCCACACCGAGAGCACGACGTGGTCGTCGAGGGCCCCGGCCGCGACCTCGTCGGCCGCCGCCACGATCGCGTCGGCGAGCGCCGGGTCGAGCCGCCCGCGCCGCGCGTTGACCTCGGCGGCGGCGCGCTTCACGAGCCCGTACGCGTGATGGACGGCGTGCGGCATCCGCTCGGTGCCGATCGCGAAGTTGGCCAGCGACCGCTGGGTCTGCGCGCCCCACAGCCGGTCGGCCGGCACCAGCACGCCTCCGAGCGCATCGGTCTCGACCCGCCAGCGGCGGCCGTCGGCCTCGACGACGTCGCCCGCCGCCGACCCCGCAGGTGCCGTCCTCAGAGCGCCCAGCTGCTCGTCCATGGCCCCACGCTGCCACGTCCAGCAGCCGCACGGGGCAGGGGCCGGAGCGCGCTGCGGGCAGCGCGGTCCGGCCCCCGGGCCCGGGACGTCTAGTAGATGCGGACGTTGAAGGTGCTGCTGTAGCCGGTCTTCACGACCGTGCTGCCGCCGACGACGACGCGCAGCGGGAAGGTCGCCCGGGACGCGGGCTTCCACGTGAGCTTCGCCTTGCCGCCGACGACCGTGGCGCTGGTGATGGTGATCCAGCGCGTGCCGTACTTGCGCTGCAGCGTGGCCTTCGCCCCGACCGGGGCACCGACGGCGGCCACCGGCACGATCACCGTCGAGCCCAGCTTGAACGTCGTGCGCGAGGCGCCCGACGTCGTCGTCGAGCGGGCGGTCACCGCGACCGACGGCGCGACCGTGAGCGACGAGCTGGCCGACGGCTTGGCGTCGAGCGACGGCGAGCCGAAGTAGCGCGCCTGCACGGCGGTCGTGGTGGCGAACGTGCGGCCGAACGACCAGGCGCCCGTGCTGCCCGCGGTGGCCGTGCCGGCGAGCGTCCACGACGCAGCGCCTGCGGGCTTGATGAAGACCGACACCTTCTGCCCGGTCTCCGACTTGCCCGCCACGGTGAGGACGCCGGACACGTAGACCTTCTGCGTGGTCTTCGGCGACGTCGTCGACACCTTGGCCGACAGCGACGACGCGGCGGCCGAGCCGGTGGGCGCCACGGCGTCCGCGGCGTCGGTCCAGCCCGACGTGCCCATCGCATTCTTCGCCGCGACGCTCACGAGGTACGGGGCGCCGGCGACGAGGCCCGTGACGGTCGTCGAGGTCCCGGTCGCCGTCGTCGAGGCGAGCACCGTGCGCGTCGTCGGATCGAGGGCGCGGACGAGGTACGACGACACGGCCAGGCCGCCGTCGCTGCTCGGCGCGTTCCACGACACCGCGAGCGAGTCGACGGCGGCGGTCACCGCGGGCGTGTCGACCGGGCTCGGTGCCGAGGGCTGCACCCAGGTCGCGGGCGCAGACTCCGTCGACGGGCCCCACGCGGTGATGGCTGCGACGGTGATGTCCTGCGGGCCCGGGTCGAGCGAGGAGAGCACGACCGACGTCGCCGTCGCGCCGACGCGCGCCACCTCGAAGCCGTCGGCGTAGACGGCGAAGGCGGTGGGCTTGATCGACGTGGCCGGCAGCGCGGCCCACGACACGGTCGGCGCGGTCGTGCCGCTGATCGAGACCGAGGGCGCCGGCGGCATGACGCCCTTGACCACCGTGACGACGACGCTGCTGCCCCAGCCGTAGGCGTTCACCGGGACGACGCGCACCGTGTGCGGGCCGGTCGGCCAGCCCGACAGCGAGAACAGCCGGTCGGCGGCGGCGACGTTCTTCCAGTCGCCTGCCCCGTCGACCTGGATGTAGTAGTTCGTGATCGGCGAGCCGCCGTCGATGAGCGGCGCGTCCCACGTCACCTGCGCGGAGTCGCCGTCGGTGGGCGTGACGTTCTCCGGCTGCTGCGGGTTGTCCTTGTCGAAGCGCACGGTCTTGGTGAGCGTGCGCGCCGAGCCGGTCTCGTCGGTGAAGCTCACCGTCACGACGTGGGTGACCGGCGTCGTGTCGTCGCCCGCGGTGACGCCGTCCACCTGCCACGACGTCGTGTAGTCGGGCTCGGCGGGCAGGTCGAGCGTGGGGCCGCCCGCGATGGAGACCGTCGCGTCGGTGACGCCGATGGGGCAGGTCGTGGGGCAGGCCAGGCCGAGGTCGATCCACTGGCCGACCCACACGCGGTCGGGCACGTCGACGGTGTAGGTCACCGACGAGAGCGCGGACGCCGGCGCTGCGGCGACGACGCCGCCGGAGACGACGGCGAGCGCGACGGCGAGGGACGCCGCGGCGCGGCGCAGGAGACGGGGGCGCATCGCAGCCACCTCAGACCTTCGCCTTGGTGAGCCCGACGAGCGGCCCGCCCGAGTAGCCCGGCAGCACCGTGGCGAGCTGCCCGACGCTGGCGCCGACGCGGTTCTTGAGCACGTCGGCGAGCACCGCGCGGTAGTCGGTGGTCACGCCGACGTCGCCGTCGGTCACCTTGAGCTGGCTGGAGGTCAGGCCCGGCCAGGTGCCGTAGACCTTGCCGCCGTTGACGCCGCCGCCGAGGACGAAGCAGGCGTTGCCCCAGCCGTGGTCGACGCCGTTGGACTCGTTCTCGTAGGCGCGGCGGCCGAACTCCGACATCGTGATGACCGTCGTCGAGTCGAGCTTCGGGCCGAGGTCCTTGGCGAAGGCCGCGAGCGCCGAGCCCACCTCGTTGAGCTGGTCCCACATCCAGCCCGAGCGAGGGTTGTTGGTGGGTGCGAGGCCGGCGTGCATGTCCCAGTTGCCGACGTCGAGGGTCACGGCCTGCAGGCCGACGCCCGACTTGATGAGGCGCGCGACGTCCTTGAGCGTGTCGCCGAGGTCGCCCGCCGGGTAGACCGCGCCGTTGGCCGGCTTGTACGTCGTCGCCGTGATGCTGGCGACGGTCGCGAGGGCGCCGACCGTCGTGTCGGTGGCGGCCTTCACGTTGGCGGGCGCGTTCGAGTGCAGCGCGGTGAGCGCGGCCGACCAGCGGGCGCGGTCGCTGGCGTTGCCGACGCCGTCGATGGAGAAGTCGCGGAGCCGGTACATCGAGAGCACCGAGGGCGATCCGCGCAGCGAGTCCGGCACGTCGGTGCTGCCGATCTGCACCGTGGCGAACGGGCCGCCCGGGTCCGCGAGGCCCATGGTGCGGCCGATCCAGCCGGTCCGGATGGCCGTGCCGAGCGCGGCCTCCTCCATCTCGACCATCGCGTCGAAGTGCGACCGGTTCGGGTTGGGCATGCCGGTGGCGTGCACGACCGCGAGCGACTTGTTGTCGTAGAGCGGCTTGAGCGCCGCGAGGCCGGGGTGCAGGCCGAAGAAGCCGTCGAGCGCTGTCGCCGCGGCCGCGCGGATGCCGATGTTCGGGCGCAGCTTCAGGTAGTCCGGGTCGCCGAGCGGCGCGACGGCGGAGAGCCCGTCGAAGCCGCCGCGGAACGAGATCACCACGATGGTGTCGCCGGTCCAGCCCGCGGCGTACGCGGCCTGCGCGGTCACGGTCTCGAGCGCCGGCAGCGCCACGATGGCGGCGCCGGCAGCGGCGGCGCCGCGCAGGAACGTGCGGCGGGTGATGCCCTCGCGGTCGGCGCGGGCGCACTCGTCGCAGCCGGCCCGCCCGTCGGTCGTCGTCGTGGTCGTCATCGCGGGCCTCACCGGTAGAGGTGGTACGGGGTGTCGAGCAGCAGCGACACCCAGGAGCGGAGGCGCCAGGTCAGCGCCGACGAGTCGGTGCTGAGCGGCGAGAGCGGGCGGGCGCCCAGGAACGTGCAGATCGCCGTGCGGTGCTCGCTCGGCAGCACGCGGGAGAACAGCTTCTTCGAGGCGATGTCGACCATGTCGCCGTACGTCGCAGGCGTCGCCGTGGCGGAGCCGAAGAGCCACGCGCGCAAGTCCGTGCGCGTCAGGTCGCCGGTGCCCCAGCCCTCCACGAGCCGGCGGCTCGCCGACCAGCGCTCGAGGGTGGTCACCGTCGCGAGCCACTGCTCGGCGCGCTCGGGGTAGCCGTCGGGCGTCGACCACGCGAACGGCTGCTGGCCCATCGAGCCGGTGGTCCAGAGCAGCGTGTTGATCGCGCCGCCGTCGCCGGTGTCGGGGCCGATCTGGAGCGCCCGCAGCGTCGCGGCCACGTGCTCGATCGGGCGCCGCACCTTGAGGCCGCGGGCCGCGGCGAACTCGGCCGAGGCGAACAACTGCCGCAGCACCGGGGCGATCGCCGTGCGGTTCGCGGTGTAGGTCCGCGCCAGCGAGGCGACGAGCGACTCGGGCGGGTCGTCGGACACGAAGCGCTGCGCGATCCGGTAGGCGACGCGGTGCGCGGTCTTCGGGTGGCGGGCGAGGTAGAGGACCAGCGCCTTGGCCACGGCCTCGCCGCCGCCCTCGGTGTCGTTGTCGGCCGAGAAGCCGAACACCGTCACCGGGCCGACCCAGTGCATGCCGGCCTTGTACTGGAACTCGCCGGTGGCGTCGTTGACCGACATCCCGGTGAGGACCCGGGCCGCGTTCTTGATGTCGTCCTCGGTGTACCCGGCGTCGACGCCGACGGAGTGCAGCTCGAGGAGCTCGCGGCCCTGGTTCTCGTTGGGCGCGAAGCGGTCGGAGTCGCGGTTGTTCAGGTAGGTCAGCATCGCCGGGTGCCGCGAGATCGACCACAGCAGGTCGTCGAAGCGGCCGAGCGCCTTCGAGCGGATCGTCCACTGGTAGTGGGCGCGCGACTCGTTGGTGCCGTCGTGAGGGACGGCGACGTTGAACAGGTCCGACCAGAGCTCCTCCATGACGGTGAGCAGCTGGCGGCGCGACCACGTGGCGCGGATGAGGTGCGCCTTCGGGATCGACATGAACTGGTCCCAGCCGTTGATCGTGCCGGCGTCCAGCTTGGCCTTGACCGTGGAGATGGCGGTCCCGTCGTTGGGGACCGGCAGCTTGGCCAGCATCGCGGCGACCGCGGTGTCGCTGATGAGCGAGGGCTGCAGCTGCCACTCGACCCAGCCGGAGAGGCCCAGGCGGGTCACGTCGGCGAGCGACGACGGGCTCGGCCCGTAGGTCGCGCGGCGCAGCAGGTGCAGGCGCGCGCTCGCGGGCAGGAACGACGACCCCGTCGTCGCGGCCTGCGAGGGCGCGGCGGCGACCACCGGCAGCGCGGCGGCCGCGGCCACCACCGCGGCGCCCTGGAGGACCCGGCGGCGCGTCGGCCCCACCTGCTCGGGTGCAGTCACTGCTTCCGTCGTCACGGCGCCCCCTCGGCATCCGTCCGTGCATGGCGCGCCCCCCGCGGACGCTCCCCGCCCGGCGCTGGGGTGCCTTCGACCCGTGCGCGGGGGAGGTGGAGGGGGTTCCCCCCGTTCGGGCCAGCGGGCCGGGGGAGATCCACCCGTACGGCCGGACGAGTTCACGCTGAGTGCGGCCGACCTGTCCCAGGTGAGCCTGCACGCGCCCGCAGCTGTGGCGCCCCCGGCCGACCGGGCGTCCGAGCACGTCCACGAGGTGGCCGTGTGGGGCACGACTGTGGTGGTCGCTGTGCGCCCGGGCGCCGTCGACGAGCAGGCGGAGGCCCGGGCCGTCTCTGAGGCGGTCGACCTGCTGCACCGCGTCGACGCCGTCTTCTCCACCTGGCGCTACGAGACGCCGGCCTCGCTGCTGCGCCACGGCGTGCTCGAGGAGGACGCCGCGCCCGCCGACCTGCGCAGCGTGCTCGACCGCTGCCGGTGGATCCGCGACCTGACCTCCGGCGCCTTCGACCCGTGGTCGGTGCCCGGCGGCCTCGACGTGTCGGGCTACGTGAAGGGCTGGGCCGCCGGGCTCGCCGCCGAGGTGCTCGCCCAGCACGGGCTGGCCGACGTCCGCATCGACACCGCCGGCGAGGTCGTCTGCCGCGGCCAGCAGGCGCCGGGCCTCCCGTGGCGGGTCGAGGTCGCCGACCCCCGGGGCCGCGTGCTGGCGCGGGCCGTGGTGGCCGATGCGTGCGCGGCGACGTCGGTGCTCGGCGGGCGGGGCATGCACGTCATCGACCCGCGCACCGGGGGAGTGGCCCGCGGCTGCGACGCCGCCACCGTGGTCGGCCCCGACGCCGGCCTCGCCGACGCGCTCGCCACCGCGCTCCTGGTCGACGGGCTCGACGGCGTGCTGTGGTTCCGGCGGCTGCCCGGCTGGTGGGCCCACCTCGTGCGCGGCGACGAGACGGTCTCCTTCGGCCCGGCGTTCGCCTGAGCCCTGCCTGCCGGCGGGTCCGGCTGGCCGTTCCCCGGCACGTCACGACCGGCCCCCGTTCGCGGGTTTTGTTACCCGTGGGTAACGTGTGGTACGAACACCCCGGAACCACCCCGGTCGGCCGGGTGCGCCGCGAGGGGCCCCTGGCCCGCGCGGTACAGCCCCGGTGCATCCTGGGCATAAGGCAGCCCTTCGTGGGCGCTCGTCGAGCAGGGAGGTCGGACCCCGGCCATGAAGATCGTCGTCCTGGTCAAGCACGTGCCGGATGCCGCGGGCGACCGCGGGTTCGCCGCTGACCGCACCACCGACCGCGCGGCCGTCGACGGCCGTCTGTCCGAGCTCGACGAGTACGCCGTCGAGCAGTCGCTGCAGGTGATCGAGAAGCTCGGCGAGGGCGAGATCGTCTACCTGACGATGGGTCCCGAGGCTGCGGCCGAGGCGCTGCGCAAGGCGCTGAGCATGGGCGGCGACGCGGCCTACCACGTGGTCGACGACGCGCTGCACGGCTCCGACGCGCTGGCCACGTCGCTGGTGCTGGCCAAGGCGCTGGAGAAGATCGCGGCCGACGGCGCCTACGACCTCGTCGTCACGGGCATGGCCTCGACCGACGGCACGATGAGCGTGGTGCCGGCGATGCTCTCGGAGCGCCTGGGCCTGCCGGGCCTGACCTTCGCCGCGCAGCTCAGCGTCGAGGGCGGCTCGGTGACCATCCGCCGCGACGGCGACGACGCGTCGACCACCGTCACCGCGCCGCTGCCCGCGCTGGTGAGCGTCACCGACCAGACCGGCGAGGCCCGCTACCCGTCGTTCAAGGGGATCATGGCGGCCAAGAAGAAGCCGGTGACCACCTGGACGCTGGCCGACCTCGGCATCGAGCCCGCGAGCGTGGGCCTGTCGGCCGCGTGGTCGGTGGTGGAGGACGCCAGCAAGCGCCCGCCGCGCCAGGCCGGCACCGTCGTGACCGACGAGGGCGACGGCGGCGTGAAGCTCGCCGAGTTCCTCGCCTCCGGCAAGTTCATCTGACCGGGATCGCAGGAGAAGGAGACAGACATGGCTGAGGTCCTGGTCCTGGTCGACCACGCCGAGGGCGCGGTCAAGAAGCCGACCACCGAGCTGCTCACGATCGCCCGCCGCCTGGGCGAGCCGTCCGCGGTGTTCCTGGGCAAGGGGATCGACAACGCGGTCGCCACGCTGGGCCGTTTCGGCGCGGCGAAGGTGTACGTCGTCGACGCCCCCGAGGTCGACGAGTTCCTCGTCGCCACGAAGGCCGAGGCGCTCGCCGCGGTCGTGGCGCAGGCGTCGCCGTCGGCGGTGCTCATCACGTCGTCCGCGGAGGGCAAGGAGATCGCCGCCCGCCTCGCGGTGAAGACCGGCTCGGGCATCATCACCGACGCCGTCGACGTCGCCTCGGACGGCACTGCGACGCAGAGCGTGTTCGCGGGCTCGTGGTCGGTGCAGGCGAAGGTCACCACCGGCACGCCGATCATCACGGTGAAGCCCAACGCCGCCGCCCCCGAGGCCGCGGAGACCGCGCCCGCGGTGGAGAACGTGGCGGTGTCGTTTAGCGACGCCGCGAAGGCCGCGCGCATCACCGAGGTCGCGCCGCGCGCGAAGTCGGGCCGCCCCGAGCTCACCGAGGCCGCCATCGTGGTCTCCGGCGGCCGCGGCGTGGGCGGGCCCGAGGGCTTCGCCACCGTCGAGGCGCTCGCCGACGCGCTCGGCGCCGCCGTCGGCGCGTCCCGCGCGGCCACCGACGCCGGCTGGTACCCGCACGCGTTCCAGGTCGGCCAGACCGGCAAGACGGTCTCGCCGCAGCTCTACATCGCCAACGGCATCTCCGGCGCGATCCAGCACCGGGCGGGCATGCAGACATCGAAGACCATCGTCGCGGTGAACAAGGACTCCGAGGCGCCGATCTTCGAGCTCGCCGACTTCGGCGTCGTGGGCGACCTGTTCAAGGTGGTCCCGCAGCTCACCGACGAGATCGCCAAGCGCAAGGGCTGAGCCCGCGCCGCAGCAACGCCACGAGGAGGGGTCCGGTCATGGCGACCGGGCCCCTCCTCCCGTTGTCTAGACTCTTCGACCGTGCCTGACCTGACGGGAGACGCCGTCGCCTACCTCGACCACGCGGCCACCACGCCGCTGCGCCCGGAGGCGCTCGCCGCGCTGACCGACGAGCTCGCGCAGGTCGGCAACCCGTCGTCGCAGCACGCCTCCGGCCGTCGGGCCCGGCGCGTGGTCGAGGAGTCGCGCGAGGCGATCGCGGCGGCCCTCGGCGTCCGGGCCGGCGACGTCGTCCTGACCTCCGGCGGCACCGAGGCGGACAACCTCGCGGTGCTCGGCCTCTACCGCGCGCGCCGCGCGGAGGACCCCGCCCGTACGCGGGTGCTCGCCTCGGCTGTCGAGCACCACGCCGTCCTCGACCCGGTCGACCACCTCGGCGAGCGCGAGGGCGCCGACGTCGGCTGGCTGCCCGTCGACGACCTCGGCCGCATCGACCTCGGCTGGCTGAAGTCAGAGCTCGACGACAACGCCGGCCGCATCGCGCTCGTGACGGTGATGTGGGCCAACAACGAGGTCGGCACCATCCAGCCGGTCGCCGAGGTCGCGGCTCTGTGCGCCGAGCACGGCATCCCCTTCCACACCGACGCCGTCCAGGCTGTCGGCACGCTGCCGGTCGACGCGTCGTGCGTCGACTCGCTCGCGCTGTCGGGCCACAAGACGGGCGGCCCGGTCGGCGTCGGCGCGCTGGTCCTGCGGCGCGGGCTGACGCCGGTGCCGCTCGCGTTCGGCGGCGGCCAGGAGCGCGAGATCCGCTCCGGCACGGTCGACGCCGCCGGCTTCGCCGCGATGGCTGCCGCCGTGACCGCGTCGGCCGCCGACATGGACGTGCGCACCGCGCGCATCCGCGGTCTGCGCGACGCGCTCGTCGAGGGCGTGCTCGGGTCGGTCGACGACGTCGTCCGCAACGGCGACCCCGAGCACTGCCTGCCCGGCATCGCGCACCTGTCGTTCGCCGGCTGCGAGGGCGACTCCCTCCTGCTGCTGCTCGACGCCGTCGGCGTGGAGTGCTCGCGCGGCTCGGCGTGCTCCGCCGGCGTGCCGCAGCCGAGCCACGTCCTGCTCGCGATGGGCATCGACCCCGTGACCGCGCGCGGCTCGCTGCGCTTCTCCCTCGGCTGGTCGTCCACCGAGCGCGACGTCGACCGGCTGCTCGACGCCCTGCCCGCGGTCGTGGCCCGCGCACGCAGGGCGAGGTCGCGGCGATGAGGGTCGTCGCGGCGCTCTCGGGCGGGGTCGACTCCGCCGTCGCGGCCGCGCGCGCGGTCGACGCGGGCCACGACGTCGTCGGCATCCACCTCGCGCTGTCGCGCTCGCCGCAGAGCCACCGCACCGGCGCCCGCGGCTGCTGCACGCTCGAGGACGCCCGCGACGCGCGACGCGTGGCCGACGTGCTCGGCATCCCGTTCTACGTCTGGGACCTCAGCGAGGAGTTCGCCGAGGACGTCGTCGACGACTTCGTCGCCGAGTATGCCGCCGGCCGCACCCCCAATCCGTGCCTGCGCTGCAACGAGCGGATCAAGTTCTCCGCCGTCCTCGACCGCGCGCTCGCCCTCGGATTCGACGCCGTCGCCACCGGCCACTACGCGCGCATCGTCGACGGGCCGCAGGGGCGCGAGCTGCACCGAGCCGTCGACCCCGCCAAGGACCAGAGCTACGTCCTCGCCGTCCTCGACGCCGAGCAGCTCGCGGGCGCGCTCTTCCCCCTCGGCGGCTCCACCAAGGACGCCGTCCGCGCCGAGGCGGCGGCGCGCGGGCTGCTCGTCGCCGAGAAGCCCGACAGCCACGACATCTGCTTCGTGCCCGACGGCGACACCGCGGGCTGGCTGCGCGACCGGCTCGGCGAGGCCCCGGGCGACGTCGTCGACGCCGAGTCCGGCGAGACCCTCGGCCACCACGACGGCGCCTACGCCTACACCGTCGGCCAGCGCCGCGGCCTGCGGCTCGGCCGCCCGGCAGCCGACGGCGCCCGCCGCTACGTCGTCGGCGTCGACGTCGCGACGTCGACCGTGATGGTGGGGCCGCCGGTGCTCCTCGAGGTCGACCGCATCGAGGGCGCCCGTCCGCGGTGGTGCGGTGCGGCACCGACCGGCCCGGTCGAGGGCCAGGTGCAGCTGCGCGCCCACGGCGAGCCGGTCGACGCGGTCGTCGACGTGGTGCCAGGAGGCGCCGACGACGGGGGAGACCTCGTCGTCGCGACGCTGCGCGGGCGCACCCGCGGCATCGCCCCGGGCCAGGCGCTCGTCCTCTACGACGGCACGCGCGTCGTCGGCTCCGCGACGATCACCCGCACCGCCCGCTGCTGACGTCGCCCCGCGAGTCGGCGAGGATCTGCGGGTGATCGAGCGCATCAACCCGTCCGGCGTCCACGTCCCGCAGCACTACCACCAGGCCGTGGTGGTCCAGCCCGGTGCGCAGGTGCTGCTGTCGGGCCAGTGCCCGCTCGACCCCGAAGGGCGGCTCGTCGGCGACGGCGACGTGGCGGCCCAGGCTGCGCAGGTCGCGCGCAACATCGGGCTGGCGCTCGACGCCGTGGGCGCGGCTCCGTCCGACGTCGTGCGCACGACGGTGCACGTGCGCTCCGACGACCGTGCCGACCTCGTGGCGGCCTGGCATGCGCTCGTCTCGTCGCCCGTCGCAGCCGCGTTCACGAGCGCCAGCACGCTGGTCGGGGTCGCACAGCTGGGGTACGCGGGCCAGCTCGTCGAGGTGGACGTCGTCGCGGTGCTACCCGCCTAGCCTGCGAGGACGTCGTCGAGGCGCAGGAAGCTGTCGCGGATCCCGTGCTCCATGCCGCTCGCGATCATCGCGTCGCGGTCGGCGTACGACGACGCGATCGAGATGCTCTCCATCCGCGTGCGGCCGTCGCCGAGGTCGGTGAAGGTCACGGTCTCCAGGGCGACGGAGTCGGGCGCCCCCTCCCACGTGAACGTCTGCACGATGCGCTCGCCCTCGCGGGCCTCGTGGAAGCTGCCGTGGAACCAGTGCTCGTCGTCGCCCCGGCGGTGGACGTAGCGGTAGGCGCCGCCGGTCACGCAGTCCCAGCGCTCGATCTCCATCTCGAGATCCCGAGGCCCGAGCCAGCGCACCACCAGCTCGGGGTCGGACCACGCCCGGAAGACGAGGGCGGGCGGCGCGTCGAAGTCGCGCTGAAGGCGCACCGCCGGCATGTCCTGCTCGACGGTGATCACTGTGCTGTCAGTGCTGCTGGTCATCGCTGTCCTCCTGCTCGTCGGCCCCGCGGTCGCGCGGGCCGGTCCTGCTCCTGGAGCTCCTGGAGCACGCCGTCGAGGCGGGCGAACCGCTCCTCGGCCCGGCGCCGGTAGCGCTCGATCCATCCGGCCATGAGGTCGAGGACCTCGGCCTCGAGGTGGACGGGGCGGCGCTGCGCCTCGCGGGTGCGCGAGACGAGTCCGGCGTCCTCGAGGACCCGCAGGTGCTTGGAGACCGCCTGCAGGCTCATGTCGTAGTGCGCGGCGAGCTCGGTCACGCCGGCGTCGCCGTCGGCGAGCCGGGCGACGATGTCGCGCCGGGTGGGGTCGGCCATCGCCGCGAACGCCGCGGACAGCGGGTCGCCCATGTCGCCGCCTCCCTTATTCAACCGCTCGGTTGACTATGACTCTCCACCCGCAGCCGGCCGTTGTCAACTATCAGGTTGAACATGGTGATGCGGCTGCTCGGCCGGTTGTCCGGCCGCCGGCCGCGACGCCGTAGGGTCGGCGGGTGCCCGAGCCGCTGCTGGATGCGCCGCCCGCCGCCGTCACGACGGTGGGCTCGATGCCCGGCACCTCGGCGTCCGAGTCCGTCGCCGTGGTGGTCGGCGAGCTCGGCCAGGGCGACGGCGTCCCGCACCTGCCGGAGCTGCCGGCCCGCGGGCCCGGCGCCGACATGGTCGGCCGCACGGCCGGCCTGCTCGCCGAGGTCTCGCCCGACCTCGCCGTGGAGACCACTCCGGACGGCTGGCGGTTCGCCGATGCGCCGGGCCGCGAGATGCGCCGCGCGCAGTCGTTCCTCGGCGAGGACCTCGACGCGTGGGAGGAGGCGCTCGACGGCTACCGCGGCTGGATCGGCGCCTCCGTGGTCGGGCCCTGGACTCTGGCGGCCGCCATCGAGCTGCGCAGCGGCGAGCGCGCGGTGCGCGACGCCGGCGCCTGCCGCGACCTGGCCGCGGCGCTCGGCCACGCGGCCGCCGATCACGTCGGCCAGCTGGCGCGACGTGTGCCAGGCGCACGGGTGCTGCTCCAGATCGACGAGCCGTCGCTGACCGCCGTGCTGCTCGGCTCCATCGCCACACAGAGCGGCCGCGGCCGCTACGCGGCCATCGAGGAGCCGGTGGTCGAGCAGGCCCTGGCCGCCGTGGTCGACGCCGTCCACGCCGCCGGCGGAGCGGCCGCGATCCACTGCTGCGCGGGCCGCCCGCCGCTGGGCCTCATGCGCCGCACGGGCGCCGACGCCCTCTCCGTCGACCTGCTGATCCACAGCGAGCGCGACGACGACGAGGTGGGCGAGCTGCTCGACCGCGGCGGCCGCCTGATCGCCGGGATCGTTCCCGGGACAGGCCCGGCCGCGGCCGTGCCGTCGTCGGTGGTGGCCAGTACGGTCGAGCCGGTGGCCCGCCTCGGGCACCGGCTCGGGATCGAGGGCGACGCGCTCGCCGCGGGGCTCCTGCTCTCGCCCACGTGCGGGATGGCCGGGGCCTCGCCTGCTCAAGCGCGGCGGGCTCTCGCGCTGCTGCGGGCCGTCGGCCGGGGGCTGCGCGACGAGGACCCCGGCCACGACGGCCGCGACGACGAGGAGTGACGGTGGCGAAGAAGGCCGCGGGCGACCCGGCGGCGCGCTGGCGCGAGCTGGTCGAGGCGATCGAGGACGCCCGCCGGCGCTACTACCAGGACGACGCCGCCACGCTGTCCGACGCCGAGTACGACGCGATCTTCCGCGAGCTCGTCGACCTCGAGACGGCCAACCCCGAGCTCGTCTCGGCCGACTCGCCGACGCAGTCGGTCGGCGGCGAGCGCTCGGAGATGTTCGAGCCGGTCGAGCACCTGCAGCGGATGCTCTCGCTCGACAACGCCTTCAGCGAGGACGAGCTCGCGGCCTGGGCCGCGCGCATCGAGCGCGACCTCGGCTCCACGCCCGAGATGCTCTGCGAGCTCAAGATCGACGGCCTCGCGGTGGACATCGTCTACGACCGCGGCCGGCTGCGGTCGCTGGCCACGCGCGGCGACGGCCGCGTCGGCGAGGACGTCACCTACAACGTCCGCTACATCCCGGCGATCCCGCGGCAGCTGTCCGGCTCGGCCGACCACCCCGTGCCCGACCTCGTCGAGGTGCGCGGCGAGGTCTACTTCCCGACCGCCGCGTTCGAAGCCCTCAACGACGAGATGCTGGCGTCGGGCCGCAGCCCGTTCGCCAACGCCCGCAACGCCGGCGCCGGCACCCTGCGCCAGCGCGTCGACCGGCGCGAGGCCGAGCTCGCTGTCATGCGCGACAAGGGCTCCACCACCGTGCCCCGCCTCGAGGCCGAGCTCGAGCTGGCCAAGCGACGCCTCGGCGGGCTGCAGCTCATCGTCCACGGCGTCGGCGTCTGGCAGGGCCACGAGCCGTCACGGCAGTCCGAGGCCTACGACGCGCTGCGCTCGTGGGGCCTGCCCACCTCCGACCGCGCCAAGGTCGTCGCGACGCTGGCCGAGGTGCAGGAGTTCGTCGCCTACTACGGCGAGCACCGCCACGACGTCGAGCACGAGATCGACGGCGTCGTGGTCAAGGTCGACGACCTCGCCACCCAGGGCCGGCTGGGCTCCACCTCGCGGGCGCCGCGCTGGGCGATCGCCTACAAGTACCCGCCCGAGGTCGTGCGCACCCGCCTGCTCGACATCGAGGTCAACGTCGGCCGCACCGGCCGGGTCACGCCGTTCGCGGTGATGGAGCCGGTGAAGGTGGCGGGCTCCACCGTGTCGATGGCCACGCTGCACAACCAGGAGGAGGTCGTCCGCAAGGGCGTCCTCATCGGCGACCTCGTGTTCCTGCGCAAGGCCGGCGACGTCATCCCCGAGGTGCTCGGGCCGGTGGTCGAGGAGCGCACCGGCGACGAGCGCGCCTTCGTGATGCCCACCGAGTGCCCGTCGTGCGGCACCCCGCTCGCGCCCGCGAAGGAGGGCGACGTCGACATCCGCTGCCCCAACGCGCGGTCGTGCCCGAGCCAGCTGCGCGAGCGCGTGTTCCACGTCGCGTCGCGCGGTGCGCTCGACATCGAGGGCCTCGGCTTCAAGGCCGCGATGGCGCTGCTCGACGAGGGCATCGTGTCCGACGAGGGCGACGTGCTCGGCCTCGGCCGCGACGACCTCGTGCGGTCGCAGTTCTTCACCCGGGCCGAGGCCGGCGGCGGCCGGGTGCTCACCGCCAACGCCGAGAAGCTGCTCACCGAGCTCGAGACCGCCAAGTCGCGGCCGGTGTGGCGGGTGATCGTGGCGCTGTCGATCCGCCACGTCGGGCCCACGGCGGCGCAGGCGCTCGCCCGCGAGGTCGGCGACCTCGACCGGATGGCGGCGATGTCGGCCGAGGAGCTCTCCGCCGTCGAGGGCGTCGGGCCCATCATCGGCCAGGCGGTCGTCGACTGGTTCGCCGTCGACTGGCACCGCGACGTCGTGGAGAAGTGGCGCGCTGCCGGGGTACGGCTGGCCGAGGAGCGGGTCGAGGCGGGCCCGCGCCCGCTCGACGGCGTCACGGTGGTGATCACCGGCACCGTCGAGGGCTTCTCCCGCGACGGCGCCACGCTCGCGGTCCAGGAGGCCGGCGGCAAGGTGAGCGGCTCGGTGTCGAAGAAGACCGACTTCGTGGTCGTAGGCGACAACCCGGGGTCGAAGTACGACAAGGCGGTCTCGCTGGGCCGTCCGATCCTCGACGCCGCCGGGTTCGCCGTCCTGCTCGAGCAGGGGCCCGAGGCCGCCGCGGCCGTCGCCACCACCGGCGCCCCGTAGCCGCCCGCTGCGCCGTCCGGCGCCCAGCGGTCGCGTCCGGTAGCCGGGATCGCCGCACGTGGGACGTCCGGACGGGTCAAGGAGCGCCCCGGGCGCGCCGATGGCACCTCGAAGGGGCGCGAGAGGTCTGCTGTCCGGGCGGCGCGCGTCCCGCAGGAGGGGCGCATGGGGTCGCGCGTTCGGCCGTCGCTGCGGCGATGGTCCATGTTCGCGGTGACCTGGCACTTCTCCGTCTGGTTCGGCTGGGGGCTGGTGCTCTGGGCCGTCCTCGTCCTCGACCTCGACGGCGTCGCCGACAACCAGGCGACGCTGCTCATGCTGTTCGCGCTGGTCCTGCTCGGCGAGCTGCGCCCGGTCATCGCCTCGGACCACGCCGACTACGAGGGTGTGCCGATCTCGTCGGCGTTCGTCTTCGCCACGCTCTACCTGTTCGGCTTCGCCCCCGCCGTGATCCTGCAGGCCGTCGCGATCCTGCTCAGCGAGATCGTGCAGCGCAAAGACATCTGGAAGCTGCTGTTCAACGTCGGGCAATACGTCATCAGCCTCGCGGCCGCGTGGGGCGTCCTGGCGCTGGCCGGCGCCAACGCGACGCTGGCCGACCCCCGCACCAGCTTCGGCTCCGGCGACCTGATCTGGGTGCTGCTCTCGTGGGCGGCGTACCACGTGGTCAACGTCGCGCTCGTCGCCGGTCTCGCCCACGAGTACGGCCAGACCTGGTGGGAGTCGTTCACCGAGGACTGGTGGTACTACACCGGCACCACCTTCACGTCGCTGGCGATCTCGCCGTTCGTGGCCCTCATGGCCGCGCAGTCGTGGCTGATGCTCCCGCTGCTGCTGGTGCCGCTGCTCGCCGTCTACAAGACCGCGTCGCTGGCGCGCGACCACCAGCACCGCGCGCTGCACGACAGCCTCACCGAGCTGCCCAACCGCGTGATGCTCCAGCGGACCGTCGAGGAGGCGCTCGGCGAGGCCGGCCGCAAGGGCGACGGCGCCGCGCTGTTCGTCCTCGACCTCGACCGGTTCAAGGAGGTCAACGACACCCTCGGCCACCAGACCGGCGACGCGCTCCTCGAGGTCGTGGCTCGCCGCCTCATGGGCGCGATCCGGCCGTCCGACACCGTGGCCCGCCTCGGCGGCGACGAGTTCGCCGTCCTGCTGCCCGACATCGACGAGCCCGCCGACGCGATCGAGGTGGCCGGCCGCATCCGTACGGCGCTGGCCGAGCCCGTGGTCCTCGACGAGGTGCTCATGGACGTCGACGTCAGCATCGGCATCGCGCTGTTCCCCGTGCACGGGTCGGACTTCGAGATGCTGATGCGCCGCGCCGACGTCGCGATGTACGCCGCCAAGGGCGACGGCACCGGCATCGAGCTCTACGACGCCTCGCGCGACCCCAACTCGCCGGCCAAGCTCGGCACCGTCACCGCGCTGCGCGAGGGCATCGACCGCGGAGAGCTGGAGCTGCACTACCAGCCCAAGGTCTCGCTGCGCGACGGCCAGGTCGTCGGCGTCGAGGCGCTGGTGCGCTGGCGCAGCGGCGAGCGCGGCCTGGTGCCGCCGGACGAGTTCATCCCGCTCGCCGAGCGCACCGGGCTGGTGCACCGGATCACCGAGCACGTCCTGCGCGAGGGCCTGGATCAGGCGCAGTCGTGGTGGGAGCAGGGCCTGCACGTGCCCGTCGCCGTCAACGTCAGCATGCGCGACCTGCACGAGACCGACCTCGCCGGACTCGTCGTCGCCCAGCTCGACGCGCACAGCCTCCCCGCCGAGGCGCTCGTGCTCGAGGTGACCGAGAGCGTGCTCATCATGGACGCCGCCCGTGCTGTGTCGGCCCTGCGCGAGCTGCGCGAGCTCGGCGTCGCGGCGTCGCTCGACGACTTCGGCACCGGCTACTCGTCGCTGCTGCTGCTCGAGCAGCTGCCCGTCAGCGAGGTGAAGATCGACCGCTCGTTCGTCCGCCGGCTCGACGAGGCCGGGGGAGACCCGGCGATGGTCCGCTCGATCGTGGGGTTCGCCCACGGGCTGGGCCTGTCGGTCGTGGCCGAGGGTGTCGAGACGCTCGGGGCCTGGAACGCTCTGCGGCAGATGGGCTGCGACGTCGCCCAGGGCTACCGCGTCTCCCGCCCGATGCCGGGCCCGGAGGCCACCCGCTGGCTGGTCGACCGGATCGAGCGCGGCCCCGCCGAGCGGGCCGGGCTGCGCGCCGTCGGCTCCGCCCGGATCGTCGCCGACCTGTAGCCGCACGGCCCCGGACCGGGGCGGCGGGGGCACCGGCCGTCCTCCGTAGGATGGCGGCATGCCGGACACCCCCTCGATCTCGCGCGAGGACGTCGCCCACCTGGCGCGCCTCGCCCGCATCGACCTCCCGCCCGAGTCCCTCGACCACTACGCCGAGCAGCTCGGCGTGATCCTGGGCGCCGTCGCCCAGGTCGCCGAGGTGGCGGCGGAGGACGTGCCGGCCACCAGCCACCCGATGCCGCTGGTCAACGTGTTCCGCGAGGACGTCGTGCGCCCGACCCTGACCAACGAGGAGGCGCTCTCCGGCGCCCCGTCGGTCGAGGACGAGCGCTTCCGCGTGCCGCGCATCCTGGACGAGGAGTGACCAGCGCCGTGACCGGCTCCACCGATCTCACCCGGCTCACCGCCGCCGAGACCGCCTCCGCAGTCGCGGCCGGCGAGGTCTCCGCGGCCGAGGTGGCCACCGCGCACCTCGACCGCATCGCGGCCGTCGACGACCGCGTCCACGCCTTCCTGCACATCGACGCCGAGGGCGCGCTGGCCGCGGCCGCCGCCGTCGACGCCGCCCGCAGCGCCGGCGAGCAGCTCTCGCCGCTCGCCGGCGTGCCGCTCGCGCTCAAGGACGTCCTCACGCAGAAGGGCATCCCCACCACCTGCGGGTCGCGCATCCTCGAGGGCTGGCGCCCGCCGTACGACGCCACCGTCACCGCGCGCCTCAAGGACGCAGGCGTCGTCATCCTCGGCAAGACGAACATGGACGAGTTCGCGATGGGCTCGTCGACCGAGCACTCCGCGTTCGGCGCCACCCACAACCCGTGGGACCTCGACCGCATCCCCGGCGGCTCGGGCGGCGGCTCGGCCGCGGCCATCGCCGCCTTCGAGGCGCCGCTGGCGATCGGCACCGACACCGGCGGCTCGATCCGCCAGCCAGCGGCCGTCACCGGCACCGTGGGCGTGAAGCCGACGTACGGCGCGGTCTCGCGCTACGGCCTCGTGGCGCTGGCGTCGTCGCTCGACCAGGCCGGCCCCTGCGCCCGCACGGTGCTCGACGCCGCGCTGCTGCACTCGGTCATCGCCGGGCACGACCCGCTCGACTCCACGTCGCTCGACCAGCCGGTGCCCGACGTCGTCGGCGCCGCCCGCCGGGCCGACGTGAAGGGCCTGCGCATCGGCGTCGTCAAGGAGCTCGGCGGCGAGGGCTACCAGGCCGGCGTCCGCCAGCGCTTCGACGAGGCGGTCGCGCTGCTCACCGACCTCGGCGCCGAGGTGGTCGAGGTGTCGGCCCCGCACTTCCCGTACGCGCTCGCGGCCTACTACCTGATCCTGCCGAGCGAGTGCTCGAGCAACCTCGCCAAGTTCGACGGCATCCGCTTCGGCCTGCGCGTCGGCGAGGGCGACGGCGACCCGTCGGTCGAGCAGGTCATGGCGCGCACCCGCGCCGCCGGCTTCGGCGCGGAGGCCACCCGCCGCATCATGCTCGGCACCTACGCGCTGTCGGCCGGCTACTACGACGCCTACTACGGCTCGGCGCAGAAGGTGCGCACGCTCATCCAGCGCGACTTCGCCGCCGCGTTCGAGCAGGCCGACGTGCTCATCTCGCCGACCGCGCCGACCACGGCGTTCAAGCTGGGCGAGAAGCTCGACGACCCGCTGGCGATGTACCTCAACGACGTCGCCACCATCCCGGCCAACCTCGCCGGCATCCCCGGCATGTCGCTGCCCATCGGCCTCGCGCCGGAGGACGGCCTGCCGGTGGGCCTGCAGATCATGGCCCCGGCCATGGCCGACGACCGGCTCTACAACGCGGGCGCCGCGCTCGAGGGCGCGCTCCTCGACCGCTGGGGCCGCCCGATCCTCGAGGAGGCTCCCGCCCTATGAGCACCGTGAGCACCGGCGCGGCCGACAAGGTCCTGCCCTACGACGACGTCGTCGCCTCGTTCGACCCGGTCCTCGGCCTCGAGGTCCACGTCGAGCTCGGCACCGCGACCAAGATGTTCTGCGGCTGCCCGACGACGTTCGGCGCCGCCCCCAACACCCAGGTGTGCCCCACCTGCCTCGGCCTGCCCGGCTCGCTGCCGGTGGTCAACAAGGTGGGCGTCGAGTCGGCCATCCGCATCGGCCTGGCGCTCAACTGCTCCATCGCGGAGTGGTGCCGGTTCGCGCGGAAGAACTACTTCTACCCGGACATGCCCAAGAACTTCCAGACGTCGCAGTACGACGAGCCGATCGCCTACGACGGCTACCTCGACGTCGACGTCGAGACCGACGAGGGCGTGAAGACCTTCCGCATCGGGATCGAGCGCGCGCACATGGAGGAGGACACCGGCAAGACCACCCACCAGGGCGGCGCGACCGGCCGCATCCACGGCGCCGACTACTCCCTCGTCGACTACAACCGCGCGGGCATCCCGCTCATCGAGATCGTCACCAAGCCGATCGAGGGCACCGGCAAGTACGCGCCGGAGGTGGCGCGCGCCTACGTCACCGCCCTGCGCGAGCTGCTGCGCGGCCTCGGCGTGTCCGACGTGAAGATGGAGCAGGGCTCGCTGCGCTGCGACGCCAACGTCTCGCTGCGCCGTTCGCCGTCCGACCCGTTCGGCACCCGCACCGAGACCAAGAACGTCAACTCGCTGCGCTCGATCGAGCGCGCCGTCCGCTACGAGATGACCCGCCAGGCCGCGGTGCTCGAGGACGGCGGGTCGATCACGCAGGAGACCCGCCACTGGCACGAGGACACCGGCATCACGACGTCGGGCCGCAGCAAGGAGGAGGCCGAGGACTACCGGTACTTCCCGGAGCCCGACCTCGTCCCGATCGCCCCGTCGCGCGAGTGGGTCGAGGAGCTGCGCGCCTCGCTGCCGGAGAACCCCGCCGTCCGCCGTGCCCGCGTGCAGGCGGCCTGGGGGATCTCCGACCTCGACATGCAGACCGTGCTCAACGCCGGTGCGCTCGACGTCGTCGAGGAGACCGTCGCCGCCGGTGCCGACCAGGCAGCTGCCCGGAAGTGGTGGCTCGGCGAGCTGGCCCGCGTGGCCAACGAGCGCGGCGTCGAGCTGGCCGACCTGCCGATCACGCCGGCGCAGGTCGCCCGCGTCGAGGCGCTGGTCGGCGAGGGCACGCTCAACGACAAGCTGGCCCGCCAGGTGATCGAGGGCGTGCTGGCCGGCGAGGGCGAGCCCGACGCCGTCGTCGCATCCCGAGGCCTCGCGGTCGTCAGCGACGACGGCCCGCTGCTCGCGGCCATCGACGAGGCCCTCGCGGCCCAGCCCGACGTCGCCGACAAGATCCGCGGCGGCAAGGTGCAGGCCGCGGGCGCGATCGTCGGCGCCGTCATGAAGGCCACCCGCGGCCAGGCCGACGCCGGCCGCGTCCGCGCCCTCCTGCTCGAGCGCCTCGGCGTCTCCGAGTAGCGCCCACGTCCCCGCTCTGGATGGGTGAGCGACGCCTAGAGGCGTCGCTCACCCATCCCATGCGCGACTCCCGGGGGCGTGGGGGCCGGTCGACAGGCACACTGCTCGCATGAGGGGGACCCGCGCGCTCGTCGCCGTCGTCGCATCGCTGGCGCTCGCCGCCGGCGTCGCCCCCGCGGCCGGTGCCGCCACCTCGCCGTCGCCGCCGCCCGCCGGCACGGCGACGTCGGTGCCCTCCACGCCGTCCGGCGCAGCGACGCCGACGCGCACCACCCAGGCGCTGCCGTCGCGCCCCGTGCCGGCCAACTCCGGCACGGGACGCCGGATCGTCTACCAGGAGTCCGTGCCGCAGCACGTCTGGGTCATCGACGGCAAGGGCCGCGTCGTGCGCGACTTCCCCGTCTCCGGCCGCAAGGACTGGCCGCGGCCCGGGACGTACCGCGTCTTCAGCAAGTCGCCGCGCAGCTCCAGCCAGCAGTACCTCGTGACGTTCAACTGGATGATCCGGTTCGCCCACGGCCGGTCCGCCTCGATCGGATTCCACGACATCCCGCGGTACTACCGCGGCGGTCTGGTGCACCCCGTGTCGGGCCTCGGTCAGGCGCTCGGCAAGGGCGGCTGCCCGCACCTGCGCGCCGACAACGCCAAGTGGCTCTACTCGTGGGCGGGCATCGGCACCAAGGTCGTGGTCGTCCGCAGCTGAGCGCTGCTCGCCAGGAGTCCCGGACCGCGCGGGCATAGCGTGGAGTTGCACCGGGAGGTGGTCTCCATGACCAGCCTGCACACCGCTCCTCGCGGCCCCGTCGGCCATGCGCCGAGCCCCTTGGTCTGGGCCTGGACGGCGAACCTGCTGACACCCGTCATGATCGCGCTCACGATGCTGCCGCACCTCTCCCTCGCCGGCGCGTCGCCCGAGGGAGGCGTCCTCGGCGGTGCCGCCCTCGCCGTGATGGCGCTCGCGATCCCCACGTGCGGCGTCGTCATGGCCGTGCGCGCGTCGCGGGAGGGCCTGCGCTCGTCGCGGGCGGCCGTGGTGATCGCGGTCCTGCTCCTCGTGGCCTCGGTGGTGCTGCTGCCGCTCACCGCGGTCACCGTGGAGGGCGCCGTGATCGGGACGGCGCTGTGCGCCGTCGGCCTGCTGGTCGGGCTGCGCCGCCGTCCCGCCTGACGCCGGGCGCGCCGGCGCCTCTGGCAGGCTCGCCGGGTGACCTTCGACGCCGACGCCGTGCTCGACGCGCTCGGCGTGCCCGGGCCCGCGGTGTCGGCCGAGCCGGTCGCGGGCGGCTGGTCCAACGCGGTGTGGCGGGTGGCCACGGCGTCGGGGGAGTACGCCGTCAAGCAGCTGCGCAACGCCTGGGGCGAGCCGCGCTGGCTCGAGTGGCTGGGCGAGGGCTGGCGGGTCGAGCGGGCCGCCCTGGCCGCGGGCATCCGCGCGCCGGAGCCGGTCGTGCCGCCGGGCTCCGACGCCTGCGAGGTGTGGGTCGGCGGGACGGCGTACCGGGCGCACCGGTGGGTCGAGGCGTCGGTCGTGCCGCGCGCGCCCGTCGGGCCGGAGTTCGCCCGGTGGACCGGTGAGTCGCTGGCCGTCCTGCACGGCCTCGCGCTCCGGCCGATGCAGCCCTCGCTGTACGCCGGCCGCGTCGGGCTCACCACCGCCGAGCACTGGCCGCCGCTCATCGCCCGCGCATCCGGAGCAGGCGTGCCGTGGGCCCGCGACCTCGAGGAGTCGCTGCCGCTGGCCCGCCGGGCCTCCGCGCTGCTCGAGCCCTGGGACGACGCCGACGCCGTCCTCGTGCACGGCGACGTCGACCAGAAGAACCTGCTCGTCGCCGCCGACGGCCCGCTGCTCATCGACTGGGACGTCGTGCTGCCCGCCGTGCCGTCGCACGACCTCGCCCATGCCGCGCTGACCCTCGGCTCGTGGAGCGACCCGGCCGCGGCGCGGGCCGTGCTCGACGGCTACGCCGAGGCGTCGGGGTCGCGGCCGCGGCTACGGCCGCAGGACCTCGGGCCGGCGCTCGCCTCGCGGCTCGGCTGGATCCGCTTCACGGCCGACCGGGCGCTCGACGCCGTCGAGGCCGAGGCCGCGGAGGGCACCGAGCAGCCCGACCTCGCCGGCCTGCTCGCCGACCTCGAGCGCCGCGTCGCCGTCGCCGAGAACCTCGCCACCTGGCTCCGCACCTGACCCCCCCGCTGAGACTGATCAACGTCGCGTCTACAGGCCCGGAAACGCGACGTTGATCAGTCTGAGCGGCCGGTTCGGGCGCCCGGTCAGCCGCGCATCGGGCCGGCGTCGAGCCGCTGCCCGAACGGGCGCACCTCCTGCGGCCAGCCGCAGCCCTCCGCGATCCGGCCGGCCCAGTAGCGGGCGGCCGCCTCGTCGGGCACGTCGACGATCGTGAGGCCGCCGAGGTACTCCTTGGTCTCGATGTAGGGCCCGTCGGACACGACGATCTCGCCGCTCGTGGCGTCGGCGCTGGCGGCCAGCGACAGGTCCTCCTCCAGGCCGCCGGCGAACACCAGCACGCCGGCCTCGGCCATCTCGCGGACGACGGCCAGCGACGGCTCGACGCGGCCCTCGTACCACGAGGCGGGGTGGTCGCCGACCCACTGCTGGTTGAAGTAGATGAGGTACTCGGCCATGGGTGTCTCCCTCGGTGTGCGTGGGCAGGATCCTGCCCCTCAACCCCTGTACGAACACAGACCGCCCGGATCGACACGCCCCCGGCACGGACACGCGCTCTGGATGGGTGAGCGACGGCTATAGCGGTCGCTCACCCCCTCCAAAGCGCGCCCTTCAGTAGCGGGCGCCGACGGGGGCGGGCAGGGCGTCGAGCTCGGCGAGGTCGTCGGCCGTGAGCTCGAGGTCCGCGGCCGCGACGTTCTCCTCGAGCCGGGATACCCGCTTGGTGCCCGGGATGGGGACCACCTGCGGGCCCTGCGCGAGCAGCCAGGCCAGCGCCACCTGCGCCGGCGTCGCGCCGTGGCGCCCCGCGACGGCGCGGACGGCGTCGACGATCGCCTGGTTCGCAGCCAGGGCCTCGGGCTGGAAGCGCGGGTTGGCCGCGCGGAAGTCGCCGGCCTCGAAGGCGCGGTCGGCCGTCATCGCACCGGTGAGGAAGCCGCGGCCCAGCGGCGAGAACGGCAGGAACGCGACGTCGTTCTCGCGGCACCACGGCAGGACGTCGGCCAGCCAGTCGCGGGTCCACAGCGACAGCTCGCTCTGCACGCTCGCCACCGGGTGGATGGCGTGGGCCCGCTGGATCTCCTCGAGCGTGGCCTCCGACAGCCCGATCGCCCGGGCCTTGCCGGCCGCGACCACCTCGGCGAACGCGCCCCAGGTCTCCTCGAGCGGGACGGCCGGGTCGACCCGGTGCAGCTGGTAGAGGTCGACGTGGTCGACGCCGAGCCGCTGCAGCGATGCGTCGATCGCCGCCCGGACGTACGCCGGGTCGGCCTGCTTCACCAGGCCCGGGCCGTCAGGGTTGGCGCGGTAGCCGCACTTGGTCGCGAGCACCGCGCGGTCGCGCCGGTCCGCGAGCGCCCGCCCGACGAGCGCCTCGTTGGTGAACGGGCCGTACACGTCGGCGGTGTCGATGAGGGTCGCGCCGAGGTCGAGGGCGCGGTGGATCACGGCGATCGACTCCGCCTCGTCGCGCAGGCTGGCGTCGTAGGCATGCGTCATGCCCATGCAGCCCAGGCCGATCGGGCCCACCTCGATGCCGCCGCCGAGCCGCCGTGTCGTCATGGCCGGGAGCCTAGGGCGGGCGGACGCCGACCGGTCCCGGCGCCTTCCGCTCTCCGGGACCCCGCGCGGGTAGCGTCGAGGGATGACCGACCGCGTGCTGCTGCCCTGGGCCGACTACGCCGAGTCGCTCGGCGGCGCCGCCGACGGCCTCGACGTCGCCGTGTGGGAGCTCGGCTCGCCCGAGCCGCCGCAGGACGTGCTCGACGACGTCGTGCTCTACGTGCCCGAGTACGAGGGCGGCCCGGCCGTGCTCGAGGCGATGGCCCGGATGCCGCGGCTGCAGACGGTGCAGAGCCTGTGGGCCGGCGTCGACGCCGTGTGGCCGCACCTGCCCTTCGGCGTCGCGCTGCACAACGCGGCCGGCGTGCACGACGCCAGCACCGCGGAGCTCGCCGTCGCCCTCGCGCTCGCTTCGCTGCGCGGCCTCGACCGGTTCGCCCGGCAGATGCCGACGGGGGAGTGGCGCCGCGGCCGCTACGACTCGATCGCCGACAAGCGGGTGCTCATCCTCGGCTACGGCCGGATCGGCGCGGCCATCGAGCGCCGGCTCGAGCCGTTCGAGGTGGCCGACGTCGTCCGGGTGGCGACCACGGCGCGGACGACGGCAGACGGCCGGCAGGTGCACGGCATCGACGAGCTGCCGGCGCTGCTGCCCGACGTCGACGTCGTGGTCCTCATCGTCCCGCAGACCCCGGCGACGACAGGCCTCGTCGACGCGGCCTTCCTCGCCCGGATGAGGCCCGGCGCGCTGCTGGTGAACGTGGCCCGCGGCCCCGTCGTGGTGACCGACGACCTCGTGGCCGCGCTGCAGGAGGGGCGCGTGCGCGCGGCGCTCGACGTCACCGACCCCGAGCCGCTTCCCGCGGGCCACCCGCTGTGGCAGGCGCCGGGGGTGCTGATCAGCCCGCACGTGGGCGGCAACTCCAGCGCCTTCCTGCCCCGCGCCCAGCGGCTCGTGGCCCATCAGCTGCGCCGTTGGAAGTCGGGACAGCCGCTCGACAACCTGGTGGCCCGCCCCTGACGTCGACGAGCGGCAGGGCGTGGACCGCGCCCGGATCATGGGCACGATCCAGCGCGCCGGCCCGACCGGTCCACCCGCCGGACTCCCGCGTGCAGCGCGGAGGCCCCTGCGTAGGCTCGGACCCGTGAGCACCGAGACCCCCGACATCAAGCCCCGTTCCCGCACCGTCACCGACGGCCTCGAGCGCGCCGGCGCCCGCGGCATGCTCCGCGCCGTCGGGATGGGCGACGACGACTGGGAGAAGCCCCAGATCGGCGTCGCGTCGTCGTGGAACGAGATCACCCCGTGCAACCTGTCGCTCGACCGGCTCGCCGACGCCGCCAAGGACGGCGTCCACGCGGCCGGCGGCTACCCGCTCGAGTTCGGCACCATCTCCGTCTCCGACGGCATCTCGATGGGCCACGTCGGCATGCACTACTCGCTGGTGAGCCGCGACATCATCGCCGACTCGGTCGAGACCGTCTTCGAGGCCGAGCGCCTCGACGGCGGCGTGCTGCTGGCCGGCTGCGACAAGTCCGAGCCCGGCATGCTCATGGCGGCGGCGCGTCTCGACGTGGCTGCCGTGTTCCTCTACGCCGGCTCGACCCTGCCCGGCAAGCTCGGCGACAAGGACGTCACGATCATCGACGCCTTCGAGGCGGTCGGCGCGTGCGCCCGCGGCCTCATCAGCCGCGAGGAGGTCGACGCGATCGAGCGCGCGATCTGCCCCGGCGAGGGCGCGTGCGGCGGCATGTACACCGCCAACACCATGGCCGCGGCCGCCGAGGCGATGGGCATGTCGATCCCCGGCTCCGCCGCCCCGCCCGCGGTCGACCGTCGCCGCGACGGCTACGCCCGCCGTTCGGGCGAGGCCGTGGTGGGCATGCTCCGCCGCGGTCACACCACCCGCGACATCATCACCCGCGAGTCGCTCCTCAACGCGATCGCCGTCGTCGTCGCCTTCGGCGGGTCGACGAACGCCGTCCTGCACCTGCTCGCGATCGCCCACGAGGCCCACGTCGACCTCGACATCGAGGACTTCAACCGCGTGGCCGACCGCGTCCCGCACCTGGCCGACGTGAAGCCGTTCGGCCAGTACGTCATGAGCGACGTCGACCGCATCGGCGGTGTGCCCGTGGTCATGAAGGCGCTGCTCGACGCCGGCCTCATCAACGGCGACTGCCTGACGGTCACGGGGAAGACCGTGGCGGAGAACCTCGCCGACATCGCGCCGCCGGACCCTGACGGCAAGATCCTCCGCGCCCTGAGCGAGCCGATCCACGCGACCGGCGGGCTGGCGATCCTCAGCGGCTCGTTCGCGCCCGAAGGCGCCGTCGTCAAGACCGCTGGCTTCGACACCGCCGTCTTCGAGGGCACCGCCCGCGTCTTCGACGGCGAGGCCGGCGCCATGCAGGCGGTGGAGGACGGCAGCCTGCAGAAGGGCGACGTCGTCGTCATCCGCTACGAGGGCCCCAAGGGCGGCCCGGGCATGCGCGAGATGCTCGCCGTCACCAGCGCCATCAAGGGCGCCGGCCTCGGCAAGGACGTGCTGCTCGTGACCGACGGCCGCTTCTCCGGCGGCACCACCGGCCTGTGCGTCGGCCACGTCGCCCCCGAGGCGGTCGACGGCGGCCCGATCGCCTTCGTGCGCGACGGCGACCGCATCCGGCTCGACGCCGCCAACCGCACGCTCGACCTGCTCGTCGACGAGGCCGAGCTCGAGGCACGGCGCGCCGGCTGGACCCCGCCGCCGCCCAAGCACACCCGCGGCGTCCTGGCCAAGTACTCCAAGCTGGTCGGGTCCGCCCGCTACGGCGCCGTGCTCGACTGACGGCCCGGCACGTCCGCCACGGGAGCGGTCCCCTGCTCGGGGGCCGCTCCCGTCGCATTCCGTGACCGTCCCCGGGCTCAAGATCGGGCCGCGGACGACGATGCACTCGGGGTGACGTTCCAGCCCGCGTCCTGGCGCTCCGGCACGCCCACGGGCGTGAGCCTGCGCACCGGGGCTCTCCTCGTGCTGCTCGCAGCCGTGGCTGCGGGCGGGCCGGTCGTGCTGGCCGCGGCCGGCGCCTCGGCCGGCACGGTGCTGGGCTGGGGCGCGGTCATGGCCATCGGCGCGGCCGCCTCGTTCTTCACGATGGCCTGGCGGACCCGCGGCCGCCTGCGCGCCGCGTGGAGCCTGCTGGGCGCCACGGCCACGATCGCCACCACGCTGTTCCTGCAGCTCTCGACGCTGGCCTCGCCGTCGCAGATGAGCCCGCTCATCAGGCTCGTCCCGCTCGTGCTCTGCACGCTGGCGCTGTTCGTCTTCCCCGGCACCGTGTCGGGCTTCCGCAACTGGGTGCTGCTGGGGCTCGACGGCTGGTTGCTCGGCGGCTCGGTCTTCGTGTTCATCTGGCTGGCCGCCGTCCTGCCGGCGACGCTCCTCGACCCGCCGCCGGGCCTGGTCGAGGGCACCGCCTGGGTGGTGGGCGCCATCGCGCTGTCGTCGACGGTCTTCGCCCTCACCCGGCGGCTGCCGGCCGGTCACCGCTGGGGCGGCCTGCTGCTCGCGCTCGCCGGGGCCCTCATGGCGACCGGCGACCTCGTCCGCGCCGCCGTGGGCGAGCAGGTGTGGACCGTCCCGAGCGCGACGGCGTACGCCGTGCCGTGGGGCCTCGCGCTCGCCGTCGCCGTCGCGATCCCCTGGGTGGCGCCCGACCCGTTCGGCATCGGCGCCGACCTGCAGGGCCCGGTCACCCGTGCCGTCCGCGTGCCGTACCTCGTGGCGTGCCTGGCGATCGCGTCGGCGGTCGTCGCCTGGGCCCTCGGCCGGCCGCCGGACCCGGTGCTCTCGGTGATCGTGCTGACCCTGCTGTGGTCGCTGGTCACCAGCCAGGTGCTGCTCGCGCTGGAGAACCGCACGCTCATGTCGCAGGTGCGCCGCCAGGCCGACATGTTCCGCACGCGCGCCACGCAGGACGGCCTCACCGGCCTGCCCAACCGCAGCGAGTTCACCGGTCGCGTCGACTCCCTGCTCCACAGCCCGGGCCGCGGCCATGTCGCGGTGCTGTTCATCGACCTCGACGGGTTCAAGGACGTAAACGACTCCTTCGGCCACGCTGTCGGCGACGAGCTGCTCATCGAGGCGGCCACCCGGCTGGCAGCGGAGGTCCGCGAGTCCGACGTCGTCGCCCGATTCGGCGGCGACGAGTTCGTCGCGCTGCTGGCCGACTGCACCGACGAGGAGGCCGTCGAGGTCGCCGAGCGACTCCGCTCGTCGCTGTCGATGCCCTACAAGATCGGCCACCGCGACGTCGTCGTGTCGGCGTCCATCGGACTCGCGCGTCCGGACGAGGGCGACGACGCCGAGTCGGCCCTGCGCAACGCGGACCTCGCGCTCTACCGCGCCAAGGAGAGCGGCCGCGACCGCGTCTCCGTCTACGAGCCGGGCATGCACGCCGACGCGCTGCGCCGCCTCGACGCCGCCGGCCGCCTGCGCCACGCGCTCGCGCACGACCTGCTGACGCTGGCCTACCAGCCGATCGTCGACCTGCGCACCGGCTCGATCTACGCCATGGAGGCGCTGCTGCGCTTCGACACCGGCGACTTCTCCGACTGGACCGTCACCGAGGTCATCGAGGCGGCGGAGGAGAGCGGGCTCATCGTCCCCGTCGGCGGCTGGGTCATCGACGCCGCCGTCGGCACGCTCGGCCGCTGGCGCCACGCGGGCATCGACGTCCGGATGAACATCAACGTCTCCGCCCGCCAGCTCGAGGCCGGCGGCGACCTCGCCCTGCAGGTCGAGAACGCGCTCATCTGCCACTCGGTGCCGCCGCAGGCGCTCACCATCGAGATCACCGAGCACCAGCTCGTGCGCGACCTCGACCACTCGACCGTCGAGCTGGCCAAGCTGCGCCGCCTCGGCGTCCGCGTGGCGCTCGACGACTTCGGCACCGGCTACTCGTCGCTGTCGTACCTGCCGCGCCTGCCCCTCGACGGGCTCAAGATCGACCGCGAGCTCACCGCCCGCGTCGGCTCGGCCCGCGACACCGTCCCCGCCGTGCTGCGCCTCGGCCGCGACCTCGGCCTCGCCGTCGTCGCCGAGGGCATCGAGCGCCCGGAGCAGCTCGCGCTGCTGCGGACGGCCGGCTGCACCCTGGGCCAGGGCCACCTCATGTCGGTGCCCCTGGGGGAGCGGGCGGCCTACAACCTGCTCTCCTCGGGGGCCGTCGTGCCGCTCCCGGGCGGCACCGAGCGTCCCGCCACCCGGACTGCCGTCTCGGATCCCGAGACACGCCGTCCCCGCGGGTGACAGCGCGCGAGGCACGTGGCTACTCTGAGCGCGTGCTGAACAACAACGTCGTCGTACTTATCCGCGGGCGCGCAGCCTGACGGATACGTCGTCGACTGCGTGCACCCCTCGTCGCCCACCTGGGCCGGGGGGTTTTTCGTTGCCCGGCCGCTCCACCGCCCGACCCGCACCACCGCTCGACCCGCACCGCCGCACTGATCCGTCCCGACCGGAAGAACCGAGGAACCGCTCATGACCGACCAGATCACCGGAGCCCAGAGCCTCGTGCGCTCGCTGGAGCGCGCCGGGGTCGACGTCGTCTTCGGCATCCCGGGTGGTGCGATCCTCCCGGCCTACGACCCCCTCATGGACTCCACCCAGGTCCGGCACATCCTCACCCGCCACGAGCAGGGAGCGGGGCACGCCGCCGAGGGGTACGCCGCGGCGACCGGCCGCGTCGGTGTCTGCATGGCCACGTCCGGCCCCGGCGCCACCAACCTCGTGACGCCGATCGCCGACGCCTACATGGACTCGGTGCCGATCGTCGCGATCACCGGCCAGGTGCCGTCCGCCGCCATCGGCACGGACGCGTTCCAGGAGGCCGACATCCGCGGCATCACGATGCCGATCACCAAGCACAACTTCCTGGTCACCGACCCGGCGGAGATCCCGTCCGCGGTGGCTGCCGCGTTCCACATCGCCGCCACCGGCCGCCCGGGCCCGGTGCTCGTCGACATCGCCAAGGACGCCCTGCAGGCCCGCACCGGCTTCAGCTGGCCCGAGCAGATCGACCTCCCCGGCTACCGCCCCGTCACCCGGCCGCACGCCAAGCAGGTGCGCGAGGCCGCCCGGATGATCGTCGAGGCCAAGCGCCCGGTGCTCTACGTCGGCGGCGGCGTCATCCGCGCCGGCGCGCACGCCGAGCTGCGCCGCCTCGCCGAGCTCACGGGCATCCCGGTCACCACCACGCTGATGGCCCGCGGCGCGTTCCCCGACAGCCACCCGCTGCACCTCGGCATGCCGGGCATGCACGGCACGGTGGCCGCCGTCGGCGCGCTCCAGAAGAGCGACCTCATCGTCGCCCTCGGCGCGCGCTTCGACGACCGCGTGACCGGCAAGCTCGACACCTTCGCCCCCGACGCCGCCGTCATCCACGCCGACATCGACCCCGCCGAGATCGGCAAGAACCGCACGGCCGACGTGCCGATCGTGGGCGACGCCCGCGAGGTCATCGCCGACCTGGTCGCCGCTGTGACCGCCGAGCACGAGGCCGGCCGCACCGGCGACTACGCCGAGTGGGTCGAGCTGCTCGACCGCATGAAGGCCACCTACCCCCTCGGCTACGACCACCCCGCCGACGGCACGCTCTCGCCGCAGTACGTCATCGAGCGGCTCGGCCAGATCGCCGGCCCCGAGGCCGTCGTCGCCGCCGGCGTCGGCCAGCACCAGATGTGGGCCGCGCAGTTCATCGGCTACGAGCTGCCCGGCACGTGGCTCAACTCCGGCGGCGCCGGGACCATGGGCTACGCCGTCCCCGCAGCCATGGGCGCCAAGGTCGGCCGGCCCGACGCGCAGGTGTGGGCGGTCGACGGCGACGGCTGCTTCCAGATGACCAACCAGGAGCTCGTCACCTGCGCGATCAACGAGATCCCGATCAAGGTGGCGCTCATCAACAACTCGTCGCTCGGCATGGTGCGGCAGTGGCAGACGCTCTTCTACGAGTCGCGCTACTCCAACACCGACCTGCACAGCCACCGCATCCCGGACTTCGTGAAGCTCGCGGACGCCTACGGCTGCCACGGCCTGCGCTGCGAGTCGCCCGAGCAGGTCGACGCCACGATCGAGAAGGCCATGGGCCTCGACGACGCCCCCGTGGTCATCGACTTCGTGGTGCACAAGGACGCCATGGTGTGGCCGATGGTCGCCGCCGGCGCCAGCAACGACGACATCAAGTTCGCGCGCGACCTGGCGCCGACCTGGGACCGCGAGGAGTAGGACCGATGACCCGACACACCCTGTCCGTCCTGGTGGAGGACCAGCCCGGCGTGCTGGCCCGCATCTCGGCGCTGTTCTCCCGCCGTGGCTTCAACATCGAGTCGCTCGCCGTGGGCCCCACCGAGGTCGAGGGCGTCTCGCGCATCACGATCGTCGTCGCGGTCGAGGACTCGCCGCTCGAGCAGGTCACCAAGCAGCTCAACAAGCTCATCAACGTGCTCAAGATCGTCGAGCTCGAGCCCGAGTCGTCGGTCGCCCGCGAGCTGGTCCTGGTCAAGGTCCGCGCCGACCAGGAGACGCGCTCCGACGTGCTCCAGATCGCCGACGTGTTCCGGGCCAAGGTCGTCGACGTCGCGCTCGAGACCGTGACGATGGAGATCACCGGCTCCCGCGACAAGACCGAGGCGCTGCTGCGCATCCTCGAGCCGTTCGGGATCAAGGAGCTCGCGCAGTCCGGGATCGTGGCCATCGGCCGCGGGCCGCGCTCGATCTCCGACCGCGCCCTCCGCCCGGCCGAGCGCTCGGCCTGACACCCCCTCGGCGGGGCCGTTCCCCCGCCTGCCAGACTTCGACCGCACCCCCGCTACGCAAGGAGACGCCCACCGTGGCCGAGCTGTTCTACGACGACGACGCCGACCTCTCGATCATCGCCGGCCGCAAGGTCGCGGTCCTGGGGTACGGCAGCCAGGGCCACGCCCACAGCCTCAACCTGCGCGACTCGGGCGTCGACGTCCGCGTCGGCCTTCCCGAGGGCAGCAAGTCGCGCCCCAAGGCCGAGGCCGAGGGCCTGCGCGTCCTCACCCCGTCCGAGGCGGCCGCCGAGGCCGACGTCATCGTCATCCTCGCGCCCGACCACGTGCAGCGGCACCTCTACACCGAGTCGGTCGAGGCCAACCTGTCGGCGGGCAAGGCGCTCGTCTTCGGCCACGGCTTCAACATCCGCTTCGGCTACATCAAGCCCCCGGCCGACGTCGACGTCTTCATGGTCGCCCCGAAGGGCCCCGGCCACCTCGTCCGCCGCGAGTACGCCTCCGGCCGCGGCGTTCCGGTGATCGTCGCCGTCGAGCAGGACGCGACCGGCAACGCGTGGGCCACCGCGCTCTCCTACGCCAAGGGCATCGGCGGCCTGCGCGCCGGCGGCATCAAGACCACCTTCACCGAGGAGACCGAGACCGACCTCTTCGGCGAGCAGGCGGTGCTGTGCGGCGGCGCCTCGCAGCTCGTGCAGTACGGCTTCGAGGTGCTCACCGAGGCCGGCTACCAGCCCGAGGTCGCCTACTTCGAGTGCCTCCACGAGCTCAAGCTCATCGTCGACCTCATGTACGAGGGCGGCATCGCCAAGCAGCGCTGGTCGGTCTCCGACACCGCGGAGTACGGCGACTACATCTCCGGCCCGCGCGTCATCGACGAGCACGTCAAGGAGAACATGAAGGGCGTGCTCGCCGACATCCAGTCGGGCGCGTTCGCCCAGCGCTTCATCGACGACCAGGACGCCGGCGCGCCGGAGTTCAAGGCGCTGCGCGCCAAGGGCGAGCAGCACCCGATCGAGGCCGTCGGCCGCGAGCTGCGCGGGATGATGAGCTGGGTGAAGTCGGGCGACGACGACTACAGCGAGGGCACCGCTGCGCGCTGACGCGAGCGCCAGCGAGCGGCATGGCGCAGCCATGAACGCCGCTGCGCGCTGACGCGAGCGCCAGCGAGCGGCATGGCGCAGCCATGAACGCCGCTGCCGCGCTGACGCGAGCGCCAGCGAGCGGCATGGCGCAGCAATCAGCGCCGCTGCGCGCTGACGCGAGCGCCGGCGAGCGAGTCGCAAGCTGAAGCGGGCAGGAACCTCACGGTTCCTGCCCGCTTCGGCGTGCTCCGGGCGCTGCGCTGCGGATGCGGGGGAGCGCGCACGGGCCGATGCTGGCCGGGTGCCCCGCGACCTGCCGACCAAGACGTGCGCAGGGTGCGGGCGCACGATGACCTGGCGCAAGGCCTGGGCCCGCACGTGGGACGACGTGCGCTGGTGCTCGGACGCCTGCCGGCGGCGCGGCCGCGACGGCGCCGACGCCGAGCTCGAGCAGGCGCTGCTCGAGGCGCTGCACGCGGCCCGGCGCGGATCTCTCGTCGACCCCGAGCAGGTGCTGGCCGGCGAGCGCGAGAAGGTGCGCTCGGCCGCCCGCCGGCTCGCGGCCGACGGCACGGTGGAGGTCGTGCAGGGCGGCCGGGTCGTCGACCCGTCGCGCGCGCGCGGCCCGATCCTCGTGCGGCTCGCGGGATGACGGCCGCCACGACGCTGCTGCCCACGCCGGCGTTCGACGACGCCGAGGCGTGGACCGCGCACCACCTCGGCCACCTGTGCCGCGACGACGTCGCCGCGAGCCCTTCCTTCCGCGGCGGCCAGCGCGCGGCCGACGCGGCTCTCGCGGCGTTCGACGTCGCGGGCTACGCCGCCCGCCGCAACCAGGTGCACCCGGCGTCGGCGCGCGGCGCCTCGCGCCTGTCGCCGTACGTGCGCCACGGCGTCATCCCGCTGCCGGTGCTGTGGGACCACGTCGCCGGCGGTCCGCGGCGCGACGTCGAGAAGTACCGTGACGAGCTGCTGTGGCAGGAGTACGCGCGCCACCTCTACGCCCGCACCGGCGGCACCCGCACGTCGCTGCGCTACGCCGTCCGCGAGCGCGGGGGAGACCTCGCACGCTGGGACGACGACGTCGAGGCGATGGACTGCCTCGGCCTCGTCGTCGGCGAGCTCGAGCGCGACGGCTGGATGGTGAACCAGGCGCGGATGTGGACGGCGTCGCACTGGACCGTGCGGCACGGACTGGGCTGGCGCGACGGCGACGACCTGCTCTTCGCCCACCTGCTCGACGGCTCGCGCGCGGCGAACCGGCTGGGCTGGCAGTGGACCGTCGGCGCGGGCACCGGCAAGCCCTACGGCTTCAGCCGCTGGCAGGTGGAGAAGCGCGCGCCGGGGCTCTGCGCCGGGTGTGCCCTGCGCACGCGCTGCCCGGTGCAGCAGTGGCCCGACGGCGAGATGCCCGGCCCCGCGCCGGAGGTGCTCGGCGTCCGGCGCGACGCCGACCCGTCGGCGACCGCCGGGCCGGCGTCGCCCTGGGGCGAGGGCCCGGTCGACGCGGTGTGGCTGACGGCAGAGTCGCTCGGCGACGACGACCCCGCGCTCGCGGCCCACCCGGGCCTGCCGGCCGTCTTCGTCCTCGACGAGCCGCTGCTCGCGCGGCTGCGGCTGTCGGGCAAGCGGCTGGTGTTCCTCGCCGAGTGCCTGGCCGACCTCGCGGAGCGGCGTCCGGTGGAGGTGCACCTCGGCGACCCCGTCGAGGTGCTCGCCGGCCGGCGGCTGGCCACGACCTACGCGCCGGTGCCCGGCTGGCGCCGCCGGGCCGAGCGGATCGAGCCAGCGATGGTGCATCCCTGGCCGTGGCTGGTCCGCCCGCATGCGGGCCCCGCCGGCTCGTTCACCGCCTGGCGCAAGGCCGCCCGCGTCTGACCCCTCGGTGAGATTGATCAGCTGTGCGTCTACGGGCGCGTAGACGCACAGCTGATCAGTCTGAGCGGCGGGCTAGTACCGCAGGACGCCGTCGGCGTCGAAGGCGGCGGGGCGCACGTCGTCGACCAGCCCGACCGGCAGGGCGGCGTAGAGGTGGGGGAACTCCACGCCCGGCGCCACCTCGTCGAAGCGCACGGGCACCCCGCCCGCCTCGAGCCGCTCGGTGTCGAGGCAGAGCACCACGAGGGGGCCCTCGACGTCGGCGTAGAACCGGCGGGCCGTGCCCTCGACCTGCTCGGGGGTGGAGGCGTGGATGAAGCCCTCGTCGTCGATCGTCGTCCCGAGCGACGACACCCGGTACTCGCCCGCGGCGACCGCGGCCTCCCAGTCCGAGGCGAGCGCGATGTGGCGGATCTGCATGCCGCGACCCTAGGGCCACGTCGAACCCAGGAAATCCCGCGAAACGGGGCCGGTTCTTGCGGGATTTCCTGGGTTCGGCGTGGAACGGACGGCAGTCTCACACTGCGGACCTCGTGAAGGCGTTCACAAACTCGCCGTTAGACTCGGGCCGTCTCCCGACGTCGACCCAGAGGTGCGCCCACCGATGAGCAAGCCCGTCGTCCTCATCGCCGAGGAGCTGTCCCCGGCCACCGTCGAGGCCCTCGGCCCCGACTTCGAGATCCGCCACTGCGACGGCGCGAACCGCGAGGAGCTGCTGCCCGCGATCGCCGACGTCGACGCGATCCTCGTGCGCTCCGCGACCAAGGTCGACGCCGAGGCCATCGCCGCGGCCAAGAACCTCAAGGTCGTGGCCCGCGCCGGCGTCGGCCTCGACAACGTCGACGTCAAGGCCGCCACCCAGGCCGGCGTCATGGTCGTCAACGCGCCGACGTCGAACATCGTCTCGGCCGCCGAGCTCGCCGTCGCGCTGCTGCTGGCCTGCGCCCGCAACATCGCGCCCGCCAACGCCGCCCTCAAGGACGGCCAGTGGAAGCGCTCGAAGTACACGGGCGTCGAGCTCACCGACAAGACCGTCGGCGTCGTCGGCCTCGGCCGCATCGGCCTGCTCGTCGCCCAGCGCCTCTCTGCGTTCGGCGTGAAGCTCGTGGCCTACGACCCCTACGTGCAGCCGGCCCGCGCCGCGCAGCTCGGCATCCGCATGCTGTCGCTCGACGAGCTGCTCGCCGAGTCCGACTTCATCACCGTGCACCTGCCCAAGACGCCCGAGACCGTGGGCCTCATCGGCGAGGAGGCGCTGCGCAAGGTCAAGCCGTCGGTGCGCATCGTCAACGCCGCCCGCGGCGGGATCGTCGACGAGCACGCGCTCTACGTCGCGCTCAAGGAGGGCCGCGTCGCCGGTGCCGGCCTCGACGTCTTCGCCACCGAGCCGTGCACCGACTCGCCGCTGTTCGAGTTCGAGTCCGTCGTCGCCACCCCGCACCTCGGCGCCTCCACCGACGAGGCCCAGGAGAAGGCCGGCATCGCCGTCGCCCGCTCGGTGCGCCTCGCGCTGGCCGGCGAGCTCGTGCCGGACGCCGTCAACGTCAAGGGCGGCGTGATCGCCGAGGCTGTGCGCCCCGGCATCGCCCTCGCGGAGAACCTCGGCCGCGTGGCCGGCTCGCTCGCGACGTCGCCGATCTCGGCCGTCGAGGTCGAGGTGCTCGGCGAGATCGCCGAGCTCGACGTGAAGATCCTCGAGCTCTCGGCCCTCAAGGGCGTCTTCTCCGTCCTCGTCACCGACCCGGTGTCCTACGTCAACGCCCCGGTGCTCGCCGGCGAGCGCGGCGTCGCGGTGTCGCTCACGACGTCGGAGTCGTCGGCCAACTACCGCAACCTCGTCCGCGTGAACCTCACCCTCACCGACGGCCAGACCGTCGTCGTCGGCGGCACGGTCACCGGCACGCGCAACGTCCAGAAGATCGTCGAGGTCGACGGCTTCGAGGTCGACGTCCCCGTCAGCGAGCACCTCGTGTTCCTGCGCTACGCCGACCGCCCGGGCGTCGTGGGCATCGCGGGCCGGATCCTCGGCGACGCCGGCGTCAACATCGGCGGCATGCAGGTCAGCCGCGACGAGGCCGGCGGCCACGCGCTCATCGCGCTCACCGTCGACTCGGCGATCCCGGCCGGCGTGCTCGAGCAGATCGGCACCGAGGTCGGCGCCACCTCGATCCGCGCCGTCGACATCGAGCTCTAGCACCCACGACGAGGCCCGAGGACGACGAGCGATCGTCCTCGGGCTTCGTCGCGTCTAGAACCAGAAGGCGTCGTGGACGGCGGCGGCCTCGTCCTCGAGGAACGGGCCCTCGACCAGCGGCGGGCTGGTGGTCGCCGCCGCGAGCTCGGCGGCGGTGAGGGTGAAGCCGTACGTAGGCGAGCCGGGCGGCGTCGAGATGCGGTTGAGCCGCGAGGCGCGCAGGCCGAACACGATGTGCCGCGCGCCGGCCCAGAACAGCGCGCCCATGCACATGGGGCACGGCTCGGTGGACGCCACGACGACGCCGTCGGCGAGCCGCGCCAGCAGGCCCGAGCGCTCGGCCTCGCGCACGAGCTCGGTCTCGGCGTGCGCCGTAAGGTCGGCGGACGTCGTCACGCGGTTGCGTGCCTCGACGAGCACCTCGCCGTCGACGGCGAGCAGCGCGCCGAACGGGTGGTCGCCGGCCTCGCGCGCCTCGCGGGCCAGGGCGATCGTGCGGCGGACCAGGTCGTCGCGGTCGGTCATGGAGCGACCCTAGGCGCGGCGACGGTGCGCTGTGGGCGAACCCCGGTGACGCAGGCGGCGCCGCGGGGGAGGGTGGCCCGCATGCAGATCCTGGTGCTGGGGGGCACGCAGTTCGTCGGCCACGCGTTCGTCCACGACGCTCTCGCCCGGGGGCACGACGTCGTCGTCGCCAACCGCGGCATCACCGAGCCGGCGCCGCCCGGCGTCGAGCACGTCACCATCGACCGCCTGCAGCCAGGCGCCTACGACGCGTTGGCCGGCCGCAGCTTCGACGTCGTCGTCGACACGTGGTCGCGCGCGCCCTACGTCGTCCGCGACGCTGCCCGCGCGCTCGGGCCGCGCACGGGGCGGTGGGTCTACGTCTCGAGCCGGTCGGTCTACGCGTGGCCGCCGCCGCGCTTCGGCGACGAGTCGGTGCCGGTGGTCGACGGCGATCCCGACGCCGGCGCGACGGAGTACCCCTTCGACAAGCGCGGCGGCGAGCTCGCGCTCGAGCGCGAGCTGGGCCCGGACCGGGTCGCGCACCTGCGCGCCGGCCTCATCCTCGGCCCGCGCGACAACGTGGGGCGCCTGCCGTGGTGGCTGCGCCGGATCGCCCGCGGCGGCCGCGTGCTGGCGCCCGACCGAGCGGGTCTCGGCATCCAGTACATCGACCCGCGCGACCTCGCCGCCCTCGGCCTCGACGCCGCGCAGGCCGGGCTCAGCGGGCCGGTCGACGTCGTCTGCCCCATCGGCACCGTCACCCTCGGCGGCATGCTGGAGGCGTGCGTCGACGTCACCGGCAGCGACGCCGTCCTCGAGTGGGTCGACCCCGCGTTCCTGCTCGAGGCCGACGTCGCCCCGTGGACCGAGCTGCCGGTGTGGATGCCGGAGTCCGAGGAGGGCTATGCGCTCCACACCAGCGACGTGCGGCGGGCGCTGGAGTGGGGCATGCGCAACCGGCCGGTACGCGAGTCGGTCGCCGACTGCTGGGCCTGGGTGCAGGAGGTCGACGCCGCCGGCACCGCGCCGCCGCCCCGCGACGGCATCGGCATGGACCCCGCCAAGGAGGCCGCCGTCCTCGCCGCCTGGGACGCCCGCCCGCGAGACTGATCGTGTGGGGGTTGAGAGGGTCCGCAGAACCCCCGCACGATCAGTCTGAGCGGTGGGATCAGCCGGCGTCGCGCTCCGCGCGGTTGACGGCGCTGACGATGGCCTTGAGCGACGACGTGACGATCGACGGGTCGATGCCGACGCCCCACAGGACCTTCCCGCCGACCGCGCACTCGAGGTACGACGCCGCCACGGCGTCGCCGCCGGAGCTCATCGCGTGCTCGGCGTAGTCGAGCACGCGGACGTCGACGCCGTAGCCGGCCATGGCGTCGCAGAACGCCGCGATCGGGCCGTTGCCGGTGCCCTCGAGCGGCACCTCGGCGCCCTGGTCGGTGACGACGACGGCGAGGTGGGTGAGGCCATCGACGGCGGAGTCCTGCTTGACCGAGCGGAGGCGGAAGCGGCCCCACGGGTCGTCGGGGTTGGGGAGGTACTCGTCCTTGAAGTAGTCCCACATCGCGGCGGGCGTGACCTCGCCGCCCTCCTCGTCGGTGACCTTCTGCACGACGTGGCTGAACTCGATCTGCAGGCGGCGCGGGAGCTCGAGCTTGTGCTCGGTCTTCATGATGTAGGCGACGCCGCCCTTGCCCGACTGCGAGTTGACCCGGATGACCGCCTCGTAGGTGCGGCCGACGTCCTTCGGGTCGATCGGCAGGTAGGGGACCTCCCAGCGGAAGTCGTCGACCGCCACGCCCGCCTCGGCGGCGTCGCGCTCCATCGCGGCCAGGCCCTTGTTGATGGCGTCCTGGTGCGAGCCGGAGAACGCGGTGTAGACGAGGTCGCCGCCGTAGGGGTGGCGCTCGTTGACCGGCAGCTGGTTGCAGTACTCGACCGTGCGGCGGATCTCGTCGATGTCGCGGAAGTCGATCTGCGGGTCGATGCCCTGGCTGAACAGGTTCAGGCCGAGGGTCACCAGGCAGACGTTGCCGGTGCGCTCGCCGTTGCCGAACAGGCAGCCCTCGATGCGGTCGGCGCCGGCCAGGTAGCCGAGCTCGGCGGCCGCCACCGCGGTGCCGCGGTCGTTGTGCGGGTGCAGCGACAGCACGAGGGAGTCGCGCCGCGACAGGTTGCGGTGCATCCACTCGATCGAGTCGGCGTAGACGTTGGGCGTGGCCATCTCGACCGTGGCCGGGAGGTTCACGATCGCCTTGCGGTCGGGCGAGGGCTCCCAGACGTCGAACACGGCGTCGCAGACCTCGACGGCGTACTCGAGCTCGGTGCCGGTGTAGGACTCCGGCGAGTACTCGAAGAAGACCTCGGTGCCCTTGAGGTTCTCGGCGTACTTCGCGACCAGCTGCGCGCCGTGCACCGCGATGTCCTTGATGCCCTCGCGGTCGAGGCCGAACACCACGCGGCGCTGCAGCGTCGAGGTGGAGTTGTAGAGGTGGACGATCGCCTGCGGCGCGCCGACGAGCGCCTCGTAGGTGCGCTCGATCAGGGGCTCGCGCGCCTGGGTGAGCACCTGGATGACGACGTCGTCGGGGATGTGGTCGCCGTCGATGAGCTCGCGGACGAAGTCGAAGTCGGTCTGGCTGGCCGACGGGAAGCCGACCTCGATCTCCTTGTAGCCCATCGAGACGAGCAGCTGGAACATGCGCAGCTTGCGGGCCGGGGTCATCGGGTCGATGAGCGCCTGGTTGCCGTCGCGGAGGTCGACCGCGCACCAGCGCGGGGCCTGCGTGATCTGCTTCGACGGCCAGGTGCGGTCGGCCAGGTCGACGGGGGTGAAGGGGCTGTAGCGCTGCCAGGCCATCGGGGACGGCTTCTGGGCGTTGCGCGACTCGTAGACGTTCGGGGTGGTCACGGCGGGTTCCTCGCTGGTCGTCGGGGGAGGCGGGTCGGGAGCGACCGGCGCACGTCACGACCCCGCAGCGAGGAGGCCGGTCCTAGGCCCCGCTGCGGCCGCTAAGGAGAAGCGCCACGAACGACATCCCGGCCAGGGTAGCAGCGCCCCTGCCGGGAGGCACGGACCAGGACCGCCCGGGTCTCACATAGCGGGACACAAGTGTCGGATGCTGGGACGCCGCCGTACGCTCGCGCCCATGTCGAAGACCTTCCGCCTCGCAGTGATCCCGGGTGACGGCATCGGCACGGAGGTCGTGGCCGAGGGCCTCAAGGTCCTCGACGCCGCGGCCGCGCGCCACGGCCTGACCTTCGAGCGCACCGAGTACGACCTCGGCGCCCGCCGCTACAACGCGACCGGCGAGACGCTGCCCGAGGACGTCCTCGCGGAGCTGCGCGGCTACGACGCGATCCTGCTCGGCGCCATCGGCGACCCCAGCGTGCCGCCGGGCGTCCTCGAGCGCGGCCTGCTCCTGCGCCTGCGCTTCGAGCTCGACCACTACCTGAACCTGCGCCCCGTGAAGCTCTTCCCGGGCGTGGCCACCCCGCTCGCGGGCAAGGGCCCGGAGCAGATCGACTTCGTGGTCTGCCGCGAGGGCACCGAGGGCCCGTACGCCGGCGCCGGCGGCTGGCTGCGCCAGGGCACGCCGCAGGAGATCGCCACCGAGGAGAGCGTCAACACGGCCTTCGGCGTCGAGCGCATCGTGCGCGATGCGTTCGAGCGCGCGACCCGTCGCCGCAACAAGGTGACGCTCGTGCACAAGACCAACGTGCTCGTGCATGCCGGCGGCCTCTGGAAGCGCGTGTTCGACGCCGTCGCCGCCGAGTACCCCGGCGTCGAGACCGACTACTGCCACGTCGACGCGGCGAGCATGTTCTTCCTGACCCAGCCCGAGCGCTTCGACGTCGTCGTCACCGACAACCTCTTCGGCGACATCCTCACCGACATCGGCGCGGCCATCGCCGGGGGCATCGGCCTCGCGGCGTCGGGCAACGTCGACCCGTCGCGCCGCAGCCCGTCGATGTTCGAGCCGGTGCACGGCTCGGCGCCCGACATCGCCGGCCAGGGCAAGGCCGACCCCACCGCCACGGTGCTGTCGGTCGCGATGCTCCTCGCCCACCTCGGCGAGGAGAAGGCCGCCGCCGAGGTCGAGGAGGCCGTGGCGGCCGACCTCGCCGCGCGCGGCGACGCGGTGCGCAGCACCTCCGAGATCGGCGACGCGCTCGCGGCCCGAGTAGCGGGCTGACCGACCGGGTCGGCCCGCCGCCTCGCGCGGCACCTCGGGCACCGGCGGCACCGCCGCCTCCCGGTCGGTCAGAGACAGGCACGCCCGCTCCCACGAGCGGCCCCTCGTCCGCATCCGACCGTTGCTCAGGAGTCCCAGAGATGTACCGTCACGCCATGCCCACGATCGAGCTGCACCCCACGGCCTCGCCCCGTTCCGACGACGAGGTCGCCGCGATCCTGGCCGACCCCGGGTTCGGCCGGCACTTCACCGACAACATGGTGACGATCGCGTGGACCGAGGACGCCGGCTGGCACGACGCACAGCTCGTGCCCTACGGCCCGATCTCGCTCGACCCCGCCACCAACTTCATCCACTACGGGCAGTCGATCTTCGAGGGCCTCAAGGCCTACCGCCGCCCCGACGGCTCGATCGCGTCGTTCCGGCCCGAGGCCAACGCCCGCCGGTTCAACCGGTCGGCGGCGCGCCTCGCGATGCCCGCGCTGCCCGAGGAGCTGTTCCTCGAGTCGCTGCGCGTGCTGGTCGAGGCCGACGCCCGCTACGTGCCGCAGGACCCCGAGAAGTCGCTGTACCTGCGGCCGTTCATGTTCTCGACCGAGGTCGGCCTCGGCGTCCGCCCGGCCAACTCCTACCTCTACGTCCTCATCGCCTCGCCCGCCGGCGCCTACTTCCCGCGCGGCGTGAAGCCGGTGTCGGTGTGGCTGTCGACCGAGTACGTCCGCGCCGCCCCCGGCGGCACCGGCGAGGCCAAGTGCGCGGGCAACTACGCCGCCTCCCTGGTCGCGCAAGCCCAGGCCGCGGCCGAGGGCTGCGACCAGGTCGTCTGGCTCGACGCCGCCGAGCACCGGTGGGTCGAGGAGATGGGCGGCATGAACCTCTACTTCGTCTACGACTCCGGCGAGAACGCCCGCCTGGTCACCCCCGAGCTCACCGGCTCGCTGCTTCCCGGCGTCACCCGCGACTCGCTGCTCACTGTCGCCAAGGACCTCGGCCTCGGGGCCGAGGAGGGCCGCATCTCCACCGACGACTGGCGCGAGGGCAACGCCTCCGGCGAGATCACCGAGGTCTTCGCCTGCGGCACCGCCGCCGTCATCACGCCCGTCGGCTCGGTGAAGAGCGCCGCGCACTCCTGGACGGTCGGCGACGGCGAGCCCGGCCCCGTGACGATGCGGCTGCGCCAGGCCCTGCTCGACCTGCAGACCGGCGCCACCGAGGACGCCCACGGCTGGATGCACCCGCTGGTCCCTGCCCCCTGACCGGAGCGACGACAACGACGACGAGGGCCCTGCACCGGACGGTGCAGGGCCCTCGCCCGTCACGGCCGGGCCAGGCCGGCGGCGATGGCGGCGGCGTCCGCCTCGGAGACGATCCCCGGGTGGAACCAGGCGGCGAACACCGCCGCGACGTCGTCGGCTGAGACCGGTTCGGCGAGGCGCACGAGGTCGTGGACCTCGGCGTCGTACTCGTCGTCCGGGGCGCCGATGGCGATCAGGTGCACCGGGTCGACGCGGTTGGCCACCGCCCTCGTCCGGCGGAACCGGTCGTGCCGGGACTCGTGCTGCAGGTCGTCGTCGTGCATGACGTGACTCCTCGTCCGCCCGGAGGGTCCGGGCTCAAGCGGCGGGCGCGGCCCGCGGCGTCACGAGGCGGTCGGCGAGGGTCCCTGGGCCTGGGCGCTCGACGCCGGCGGGGACGGCGGCTCCGAGCTCGGCGGGGGCGGGGGCGGAGCGCTCGTCTTCGGCGGGGACGTCGTCGACGGCTGCGGGCTCGGGTCCTGCGTCTTCGTGGGGCTGGGGGCCGCCGAGGTGGGCGGGGCCGGGGCCTGGCTGGTCGGCTGCGGCTGCTGGACGACGCCGCCGTTCGAGCCGCTGCCCGAGCCGGTGGTGCTGCCGCCGCCGGAGATGGGGCCGAAGAACACGCTCGAGGGCAGGTACTGCTTGTCGGCCACCGGCGCGTCGGGGTCGAGCGCCGAGCACGACTCCGCCGCGGCCGCGAAAGCCTCGGCGCGGCCCTCTGCCCCGGCCTGCCCCGGGTGGATGCCGTCGCCGCCGAGCCAGTCGCTGTTCTGCTCGACGAGGTCGGTCCAGCGCAGGATGGAGACGTTGTCTCGGCCCGCGACGGCGGCGTCGAGGGCCGCGTTGAGCTCGTCCATCGTGGCGAAGTCGCTCTCGGGACGGACCACGTCGACCCACACGACGCAGCGCTCGGGGCCGAGGTAGTCGAGGAGCTCGGTGGCGTCGGCCTGCAGGCCCTCGGCCGAGGGGTCGTTGGTGCCGGAGCTGACGATGACCACCGGCGGGATCTCGGACTCCGGCATGGCCTTCAGCGCCTCGAGGGTGCCGGTGGTCGTACGGCCCACCTCGGCCTCGTAGGAGACGTACCGGTCGGGCAGCAGGTCGGCCAGCCATGGGTAGACCGTGAGGCCGAGCGAGTCGCCGAGGATCAGGGTGTCCTGGCCCGGCTCGAGCATCGGCTCGCCGCCGCCGACGCCGGGGGCCGAGGTGGGGTCGACGTCGGACACGTCGACGCTCTGCGACGCGGACGGCGTGGCGACGGGGGCCGCGGTGCCGGGGGAGCCGTCGCGGGTCAGCGCGAACGCCGTCGCCCCGCCGACTACGAGCAGCGCGGCCGCGGCGACACCGGCCACGAGGCCCCACCGGCGGCGGGGCTCGGGCAGGACGTGGGCGGGCGCGAGGTGGGAGGCGTGGCCGCCCTCGGCCTCGTGGTGGTGGTGCGGTACGCCGTCCATGGGGGCTGCGGCGCCGTCCGCGGGCGGGCCGGCGTGGGCGCCGGCGGCGCGCTGGTGCGCGTGGGCGGCCTCGGCCAGCACGGCCGGGGTCATCACCGGCTGGGGCGCGGTCTCGTCGTCGTGCGACGGCGCGACGGGGGCCTCGGGATAGCCCTCGGCGCCGTCGGAGGCGCTGCTGGCCCCCTCGGCGTCGATCCCGTCCGTCCCGTGCACCCCACGAGGGTACGTGAGCAGTATGTGAGCCGTTCTCAGCAGCCGGACCCCGGCTGTCGTACGGCGGACGCCGTGTGGCACCCTGGGCGCGTGACCAGGTCGCTGATCATTACCTAGCGCGTCGCCGACGAACCGTCGCCGACGCGCAGCCTCTCGCACCCGTGCGGGGGGCTTTTTCGTTGCCCGGCCCCCGCCAGACCTGCTCGTCCCCAGCCCGCTCGACCCGGAACGACCGAAGGACACCCGATGGACCGCGACGCCTTCCACGTCTACGACACGACGCTGCGCGACGGCGCCCAGCGCGAGGGCATCTCCTACTCCGTCGAGGACAAGCTCGCGGTCGCGCGGCTGCTCGATGCCTTCGGGGTCGGGTTCATCGAGGGCGGCTGGCCGGGCGCCCTGCCCAAGGACACCGAGTTCTTCGCCCGGGCCCGCGAGGAGCTCGACCTCAAGAACGCCGAGCTGGTCGCGTTCGGCGCCACCCGCAAGGCGGGCGTGAAGGTCGAGGACGACCAGCAGGTCGCGGCGCTGCTCGAGAGCGGCGCCCCGGTGATCACCCTCGTCGCGAAGTCCGACGTGCGCCACGTGCGCGAGGCGCTGCGGACCACCGAGGAGGAGAACCTCGCCATGGTGGTCGACACCGTCTCCTACCTCGTGGCGCAGGGCCGCCGCGTGTTCGTCGACTACGAGCACTTCTTCGACGGCTACCGCAACGACCCCGACTACGGCGTCGCCCTCATCAAGGCGGCAACCGCCGCCGGCGCGTCGGTCAACGTTCTCTGCGACACCAACGGCGGCTGCCTGCCGAGCCGGATCACCTCGGTGGTCACCGACGTCCTCGAGCGCACCGGCGCCCGCCTCGGCATCCACTGCCAGGACGACACCGCCTGCGCCGTGGCCAACTCCATCGCCGCCGTCGAGGCCGGCGCCACCCACGTCCAGTGCACCGCCAACGGCTACGGCGAGCGCACCGGCAACGCCGACCTGTTCGCCGTGGTCGGCAACCTCGAGACCAAGCTCGGCATGAAGGTCCTGCCCGACGGCAGGCTGCGCGAGATGGTGCGGGTGTCGCACGCGCTCGCCGAGATCGCGAACCTGCCGGCGAACACGCACCAGGCCTACGTCGGGGTGTCGGCGTTCGCGCACAAGGCGGGCCTGCACGCCAGCGCGCTCAAGGTCAACCAGGACCTCTACAACCACATGGACCCCGAGCTCGTCGGCAACGACATGCGCGTGCTCGTCACCGAGATGGCCGGCCGCGCGTCGGTCGAGCTCAAGGGCCGCGAGCTCGGCATCGACCTCTCCGACGACCCCGAGGTGATCGCCCGCGTCGTCGAGCGGGTCAAGGACCTCGAGGCCGGCGGCTGGACGTTCGAGGCCGCCGACGCCTCCTTCGAGCTCCTCGTCCGCGACGAGCAGAAGGGCGGGCGCCGCCGCCACTTCACCGTGGAGTCGTGGCGCACGATCGTCGAGCAGCGGGCCGACGGCACGGTGGTCTCCGAGGCCACGGTGAAGGTGCACGCCAACGGCGAGCGCGTCATCGCGACCGGCGAGGGCAACGGCCCGGTCAACTCCCTCGACAACGCCCTGCGGTCGGCCATCGCCTCGGCGTTCCCGGAGCTGGCGGCCCTCGAGCTCGTCGACTACAAGGTCCGCATCCTCGACGGCAGCGCCGGCACGGGCGCCGTCACCCGCGTCCTCGTGGGCACGACCGACGGCCGCTCGACCTGGACCACCGTCGGCGTCCACGAGAACGTGATCGCCGCCTCGTGGCTGGCGCTCGAGGACGCCGTGGCGTACGGCCTGCTCAAGGCCGGGCGCCAGACCGGCGACTGAGGCACCCCTCTCGCGGCGACTAGGCTGCCTGCGTGCTGATCGCGAGGTGCGCAGGTCCTGAGGGTGTGCTCGGCTTCGGCGTCGTCGACGGCGTCGGTCCGGACGGCGCGCCCACGGACGCGACGACGTTCACGCCCATCGCCGGGCACCCCTACGGCGGCATCGAGGTGGCGGGCCCGCCCCTGCCGCTGTCGGGCCTGCGGCTGCTCGCCCCGACCCTGCCGAGCAAGGTGATCGCCCTCGGCCGCAACTACCTGGCCCACGCCCAGGAGCTCGGCAACGACGTGCCCACCGAGCCGATGATCTTCCTCAAGCCGTCGACGTCGGTGGTCGGCCCCGGCGACCGGATCGTGCTGCCCGAGCAGTCCGAGCGCGTCGAGCACGAGGCCGAGCTCGCCGTGGTCATCGGCCGCCTCTGCAAGGAGGTGCCGCTCGCGCGCGTGCCCGAGGTGGTGCTCGGCTACACCTGCGCCAACGACGTGACGGCCCGCGATCTGCAGCGCTCCGACGGCCAGTGGGGCCGGGCCAAGGGCTTCGACACGTTCTGCCCGCTCGGCCCGTGGATCCAGACCGAGGCCGACCCGGACTCCCTCGACATCACCTGCACCGTCGACGGCGAGCTGCGCCAGTCGTCGTCGACGTCGCTGCTCATCCGCAAGGCCCACGAGCTCGTCGCCTGGGTCAGCAACGTGATGACCCTGCTGCCCGGCGACGTCATCCTCACCGGCACGCCCGAGGGCGTCGGCCCGCTGGGCGACGGCAGCACCGTCAGCGTCTCCATCAGCTCCATCGGCACCCTCACGAACAAGGTGGTCTCCGCGTGACCCCGTCCCTCCCGCCCACCGGCTCGTCGCCGATCCGCGTGCGGTTCTGCCCGTCGCCCACGGGCAACCCGCACGTCGGCATGGTGCGCACCGCGCTGTTCAACTGGGCCTACGCGCGCCACACCGGCGGCACCTTCGTGTTCCGCATCGAGGACACCGACTCCGCCCGCGACAGCGAGCAGTCCTACGACGACCTGCTCGCGGCGCTGCGCTGGCTCGGCCTCGACTGGGACGAGGGCCCCGAGGTCGGCGGCCCGCACGAGCCGTACCGCCAGAGCCGCCGCCTCGACCTCTACGCCGACGTCGCCTCGCGCCTGCTGGAGGCCGGCCTCGCCTACGAGTCGTTCTCGACGCCCGACGAGGTCGAGGAGCGCCGCAAGGCCGCCGGCCAGGACCCGAAGCTCGGCTACGACAACGCCGACCGCTACACGACCGACGAGCAGAAGGCCGCGTTCCGCGCCGAGGGCCGTCTGCCGGTGCTGCGCATGCGCATGCCCGACCAGGACTGGACCTGGGACGACCTCGTCCGTGGCGAGGTGACCTTCGGCCGCGAGCACGTGCCCGACTACGTCATCGTCCGCGGCAACGGCGAGCCGCTCTACACGCTCGTCAACCCCGTCGACGACGCACTGATGGGCATCACCCACGTGCTGCGCGGCGAGGACCTGCTCTCGAGCACGCCGCGCCAGCTGGCGATGTACGCCGCGCTCGCGCAGATCGGCGTCGGCTCGGGGGAGACCCCGCGCTTCGGCCACCTGCCCTACGTCATGGGCGAGGGCAACAAGAAGCTGTCCAAGCGCGACCCGCAGAGCTCGCTCAACCTCTACCGCGAGGAGGGCTACCTCCCCGAGGGCCTGCTCAACTACCTCGCGCTGCTCGGCTGGTCGCCCGGCGACGACCTCGAGTTCTTCTCCCCGCAGCAGCTCGCCGAGCTCTTCGACATCACGCGCGTGCAGCCCAACCCCGCGCGCTTCGACCCGAAGAAGTGCCTCGCCATCAACGGCGACTGGATCCGCCACATCACCGCCGACGACCTCGCCCGCCGGCTGGTGCCCTACCTCGTCGCGGTCGACGCCCTGTCCGGCGAGCCCACGGCCGAGCAGGCCGCCGTCATCGACAGCGCCGTCCCGCTCGTCCAGGAGCGGATGGAGACCCTCAAGAGCGGGGCCGAGCAGCTGCGGTTCCTGCTCGTCGACGACGACGCGTTCGCCGTCGACCCGGAGGATCGCGAGCGGGTGCTGACCGACGACGCGCGGCCGGCCCTGCAGGCGTCGTACGACGCGCTGTCCGGGCTCGCCTCGTTCGACGCCGCCTCGGTCGAGGCGGCGCTGCGGGCGGCGCTGGTCGAGGGCCTGGGGCTCAAGCCCAAGCTGGCCTTCGGCCCCGTCCGCGTGGCCGTGACCGGGCGCCGGATCTCCCCCCCGCTGTTCGAGTCGATCGAGCTGCTGGGCCGCGACCGGACCCTCGCGCGGCTGCAGAGCGCGCTCGCCTGAGGGGCCCGGCCGGGCTGCTCCAGCCGCGTCCGTCGGATTTGGGTGCGGCCCTCGGGGCAGGCTATGCTTCACGGCGTCGACGGCCCCGAAGGGTCGCTGACCTTGGGGTATGGGGTAATTGGCAGCCCAACTGATTCTGGTTCAGTTAGTCTAGGTTCGAGTCCTGGTACCCCAGCTGGTCGAAGCCGATCGCTCGGTGGCTCACCTCACGCCCGCCCGACTTGGCGGCCGCGACGGGCCTCGGGTACCGTCTCTGACTCGCTGGCAGATCACCTCCGGGTGGTCGGCAAGCACACCACGGCCCCGTTGTGTAGCGGCCTAGCACGCCGCCCTCTCAAGGCGGTAGCGCGGGTTCGAATCCCGTCGGGGCTACGTGGTCGAAGGCCCGGATCCACGCGGATCCGGGCCTTCGCTCGTACTGGCCCTGCGGCGTCGCGTCCCCCGGATGCGGGCGCGGTGCTGCCCGGTAGGTTCCCCCGCGAGGGAAGGGACCGCCATGACGCTGCACGCCGAGAACCGCGACGAGACCGTCGACCCCGGCACCGACTTCTACCGCTACGCCAACGGCGGCTGGATCGACGCGCACGAGATCCCGCCGGGCTACGGCGCGTGGGGCGCCTTCGAGGAGATCTCGGTCCGCAACGAGGCCGTGGTCCACGCCGAGCTCATCCGTGCCGCCGAGGCGCCCGTCGACGAGCTCGAGCGCAAGCTCGGCGACCTCTACGCGTCGGGCATGGACACGGACGCGATCGAGGCGGCCGGCCTCGCGCCCATCGCGCACCTGCTCGCGACCGTCGACGCCGTCGCCTCGGCCGACGACCTGCTCGCCGCGCTCCCCGGGCTGCACCGCGACGGCATCGGGCTGCTCTGGGCGCCGGGCGTCACCGTCGACCACGACGACTCGACGCGCTACCTCCTCTGGCTGGTGCCCGCCGGCCTCGGCCTGCCCGACCGCGACTCGTACTTCGCCGACAGCGACGCCGCCGTCGCCCTGCGCGCGGCCTACGTCGAGCACGTCGGCAACCAGCTGGCCCACGCCGGGACGCCGTCGGAGGACGCAGGCCGCCTCGCCCAGGGGGTGCTCGAGCTCGAGACGCAGCTCGCCGAGCACCAGCTCACCGCCGACCAGCGGCGCGACCGCAGGCGGACGCTCAACCGGATGGGCTTGGAGGAGCTGGCCGGGGTCGCCCCCGAGCTCGACCTCGTGGGCTACCTGCGCGAGCTCGGCGCCGGCGCCGCGACAGCGGTGAACGTGTCCGAGCCCGCCTACCTCGCCGAGGTGCACGGCGTCGTCACGGCCGCCGACGTCGAGGTGCTCAAGGCCTACGCCCGGTTCCACGTCGTCCACGCCGCGGCCGACTCGCTGCACTCCGCGGTCGAGGACGAGGACTTCTCGTTCTACGGGCGCAAGGTGCGCGGGCAGCAGGAGCCCAAGGAGCGCTACAAGCGGATCGTCGCCGCGGTCGGCCAGGACATGGGCGAGGCGCTGTCGCAGCTCTACGTCCGCGCAGCCTTCCCGGAGTCGGCCAAGCAGCGCGCGCTGCAGATGGTCGAGGAGATCCTCGAGGAGATGCGCCGCTCGCTGCGCACCCGCGAGTGGATGAGCGAGGAGACCCGCCGCCGCGGCCTGGAGAAGCTCGAGTCGTTCGGCGTGAAGATCGGCTACCCCGATCGGTGGCGCGACTGGTCGGGCCTGCAGATCGATCGCTCGTCCTACGCCGGCAACCGGCTGTCGGCGGCCCGGTTCGAGATGGACCGCCAGCTCGGCAAGCTCGGGGAGCAGGTCGACGCCGGGGAGTGGGAGATGCCGCCGCACATCGTCAACGCCTACTACCACCCGACGCGCAACGAGATCGTCTTCCCGGCGGGGATCCTGCAGGAGCCGATGTTCGACCCCGACGCCGACGACGCCGTCAACTACGGCGGCATCGGCACCGTGATCGCGCACGAGGTGACCCACGGGTTCGACGACCAGGGCCGCCGCTTCGACGCCCACGGCCACTTCTCGGACTGGTGGACGCCGGAGGACGAGGAGCACTTCACCGGCCTCGCCGACCGCCTGGTCGAGCAGTTCGACGGCTACGTGGCGGTGGGGGAGGTGCACGTGAACGGCCGGCTCACCCTGGGCGAGAACATCGCCGACCTCGGCGGCATCGCGCTCGCGTCGCGCGCCCACGCGCGGGTGAGCGAGGGCCAGCCCGACATCGACGGGCTCAGCCCCGCGCAGCGGTTCTTCCTCGCCAACGCCTCGGTGTGGCGCGGCCGCACCAGCGAGGAGCTCGCCCGCACGCTCGCGCAGATCGACCCGCACTCGCCGCGCGAGTGGCGGGTGCGCGGCCCGGTGTCGAACTCCGACGCCTTCCAGGAGGCGTTCGGCCTGCCCGACGGCGCACCGGCGCTGCGCCCGCGCGAGGACCGCATCGTCATCTGGTAGCCCTCAGGCATGAGCGAGGGGCGGGCCCGGCGGGCCCGCCCCTCGCTGCGTCCTGCTCAGCCCTCTGCGGGCTGCGACCGGAACGACTCGATCGCGGCGGCGACGGTCGGGAAGACCTCGGTCCGCTTGATCTTCGAGGCGTCGAACACCCCGCCGCGCTCGAACGACGCGACCAGCTGCGGGTCGGCCTCGGCGATCGCGACGTGGCCGTCCTTCTGGTGCACGTAGTCGACGAGTCGGCTGACCGCCTGGCTGGCGGTGTAGTCGACGTCGCTCACGCTCGAGCAGTCGAGGATCACCATGCGCACCTTGTCGGGCGCGGAGTCCACCAGCCGCTCCACGTCGTCGACGAACGACGTCGCGTTCGCGTAGTAGATCGACGAGTCGAAACGGAACACGAGCAGGCCGGGCTCGCTCTGCACCCCGGTGCTGGCAGGCGAGTAGCCGAGCGTCCCGTCCTCCTTGAGGCTCTCGACGTAGTGCACCGGCCGGTACTGGCGGCGCAGCAGCGCGAGGATCGCGAGTACCAGGGCCGCGATGATGCCCTGCTCGACACCGACGGCGAACACGATCACCGCGGTGATGAGCGCGACGACGAACTCGTCCTTGCGGTACGCGAGGATCGCCTTCATCCCCTTGATGTCGATGAGCTCGACACCGATGAGGAACACGATCGCGCCGAGGGTGGCCTTGGGCATCGGCGCGAGCGACGCGGTGAAGAACATCGCGACGAGCAGCGTGATGCCGGCCATCACCAGGTTGGCCACCTGGCTCTTTCCGCCGTTGCCGTTGAGGATCTGGGTCTTGGTCGGGCTGCCGTTGACGACGAAGGTGCCCGAGAGGCCGGCGGCCAGGTTCGCGCCCGAGAGGCCCACGATGTCGCGGTTCACGTCGACGCGGTCGCCGTGCTTGGCCGCGAAGCTGCGGCCGGTCGCGGCCGACTGGGCGACGATGAGCACGAGGCAGGAGACCGCGATCGGCAGGACGCTGACGACGTCGGAGATCCCGACGCCCTGCGGCAGCCCGATCGGCGGGAAGCCGCCGTCGATGGCGCCGATGGTGGTGACGCCGTTGGCGGCGGAGTCGAGCGCCGACGAGATCGCGATGGTGACGATGATGGCGATGATCGCGCCCGGGATCTTCGGGATGAACCGCTTGAAGCCCAGGATGATCGCCAGGGTCAGAGCCGCATAGCCGACGTCGGCGAGGTTGGCGCTGCCGAGGTTGCTGATCCAGGCCCACTGCTGCTCGAACCAGTTCCCGCTGCCCTTGGGGATGCCGAGCATGTCCGGGATCTGCCCCGACAGCACCTGGATGCCCACACCGGTCAGGAAGCCGATGAGCACCGAGGCGGGCAGGAAGTCGGCGATGAAGCCGAGCTTGAAGACGCGCGCGATGAGCAGCAGCACGCCGGTCACGATGGCGGTCAGCTGGCACCAGGCCAGCCACTCCGCGCTGCCTGGGACGAGCCCCGAGACGCTCAGAGCGCTCAGCCCGCCGGCGAGCACGGCTGCGGTGGCCGAGTCGGCGCCCACGACGAGCAGCCGCGACGAGCACAGCAGGCCGAAGATGATGGTCGGGAAGATGATCGTGTAGAGGCCGGTGACGATCGGCGTCTGCGAGATGCTGGTGTAGCCCATCACCTCGGGGATCGCGATCGCCGCCAGCGTGACGCCCGCGATGATGTCGCGGGTCAGGTACTCGGTCTTGTAGCCCTTGAGCCACGGCGGTGCCAGCTGCACGACGTCCCCTCCTCGACACGCACTGTGCGCGATCATGTCCTACGGCCCTCCGGCGCGGGGCATCATCACGCGGACCGGGTGATCTGGGGACACGGGACGGCGTGGGAGCGTCGGCCCGACGGAGGGGGTTCGGCATGGCGGGATCGGCATCGCAGCCCAAGGTCGTCCGGCACGAGTCGGTCGAGGAGCGGCAGGCGAAGGGCAAGCGGCAGCGCGAGACGGTGCCGCTGTCGTGGCACTCCCAGCTCGAGCTGGGCGACCGCGACCCCATCGGCCTGCTCGAGCAGCAGGCCGCGTCGAGGGTCGCGTCCCTCGTGCCCATCCGGTACGGCCGGATGCTGGAGTCGCCGTTCGCCTTCTACCGCGGCGCGGCGTTGCCGATGGCGGCGGACCTGTCGCGCGTGCCCACGACCCACCTGCTCGAGACCCAGCTCTGCGGCGACGCCCACCTGTCGAACTTCGGCTTCTTCGCCGCTCCCGACCGTCGTCTCGTCTTCGACGTCAACGACTTCGACGAGACCCACCCCGGCCCGTTCGAATGGGACGTCAAGCGGCTGGCGGCCAGCGTCGAGGTGGCGGGCCGCGTCAACGGCTTCAAGGCCAAGAAGCGCCGCGAGGCGGTGATCGCCACGGTCGAGGCCTACCGCGTGAACATCCGCCGGCTGGCCAAGCAGCGCAACCTCGACGTCTGGTACGAGCGGATCGAGTACGAGTCTCTGCTCGAGTACGCGCGCGGGGCCATCGGCGAGGCCGCCTGGCAGCGCCTGCTCACCGCGGCCGGCAAGGCGCCGACGCGCGACAGCATCCACGCGCTGGGCAAGCTGACGGCGGTGGTCGACGGCGAGCCGCGCTTCCTCGCGACGCCGCCGCTGCTCGTGCCCGTCCACGACGTGGCCGCGTCCGAGTCCGACATGCCAGCCGAGGAGGTCATGGCCTGGCTGCGGCAGATGCTGCGCCGCTACCGCAACTCCCTGCAGTACGACCGGCGCCTGCTGCTCGAGCAGTTCCGGGTGGTCGACGCAGCCCGCAAGGTGGTCGGCGTCGGCAGTGTCGGCACCCGGGCCTGGGTGCTGCTCATGCTCGGACGTGACGACGACGACCCGCTGTTCCTGCAGGCGAAGGAGGCGCAGCAGTCGGTGCTCGCCCCGTACGTCGAGACGACGCACCGTTTCCGCAACGAGGGCGAGCGCGTCGTGGCTGGCCAGCACCTCATGCAGGGGGCCTCCGACATCTTCCTCGGCTCCCTGCGCGCCCAGGGGGCCGACGGCGTCCAGCGCGACTTCTATGTGCGCCAGCTGCGCGACTGGAAGATCTCGGCCAACCCCTCGATCATGGAGCCGGAGACGATGCTCGCCTACGGCTCCGTCTGCGGGCGGTCGCTGGCCCGGGCCCACGCCCGCGGCGGCGACCGGATCGCCATCGCCTCCTACCTCGGCTCGTCCGACAAGTTCGCCGTCGCGCTCGCCGGCTTCGCCACGCAGTACGCCGACGTGACCGAGTCCGACCATGCCGCCCTCGCGGCGGCCGTGGAGTCCGGCCGGATCACCGCGGAGCGCGGTCTGTGACGCTGGGCCGACCCGCGCCGGGCGCGTCGACCCGCTCAGCGTCCACGGCTGCGGCCTGCCGCAGCGCTACATTCCGCGCAGGCGCCGACCGGTGCCGGATCAGCGGGGACGCGCGGGAGCGCGCGGGGAGACAGGTGCCCGGTGTCAGCAGCTGACGCGGACGCGGCGACCGCCGCGCCCGCCACCACGTCCGGCCGCCGCTTCCGCAGCTCGGCCTGGCTGCGGTCCGGCCTCGCGTTCTGGTCCTCGGCCGCCGACGCGCCGCGGCTGCGCCGCCCGTCCGACGTCGCGCTGCTGGTCATCTCGAGCGCGGTGCTCGTGCTCATGCTCGTGCCGGCCCCGGGGCCGACCTCGCTGGACAAGGCCGTCTCGCAGTTCCTGTCGTCGCTGCCGGGGACCTTCGGCTGGCTCTGGGAGACCCTCTACGCCACGGCGCTCGCGTGGGCGATCGTCCTCATGCTGGCCGCGCTGCTCACCCGCCACCGCCGCATCGTCTTCGTCGAGCAGCTCGCCGGCGTCGTCCTCGCGCTCGGCATCGGCGGCGTCATGGCCGTCGTCAACGGGTCGACGTGGGGCGACGTCTGGCAGGCGCTCATCACCCACAGCAGCCCCACGGTGTTCCCCGCCATCCGGCTCTGCGTCGTCGCTGCGGTCGTCGGGGTCAGCGCGGTGCACCTGGCCCGGCCGCACCGCAGGGTCGGCGTCTGGATCACGATCCTCGGCGCCACCGGTGCCCTCGCGCTGCAGATCGACTCGTTGCTCGGGGCTTCTGCGGGTCTCGTCCTCGGCGTCGCCGCCGGTGCCGCCGTGCACCTGGCCTTCGGCTCGCCCGGCGGCCACGCGCCGATCGAGCTGCTGCGCGACGAGGTATCCGACCTCGGCATCGACTCCGCGGACCTGCAGTACGTCAAGGAGGACCGCGCGGTGGTCGCGCGCGGCACCGACGGCGAGGGCCACGCGATCAAGGTGCGCGTGTACGGCCGCGACGCCTGGGAGGGCTCGCTGTTCGCCTCGCTGTGGGACCGGCTCTGGTACCGCCGCGCCGGGTCCATCACGACCGTCGGGCGCCAGGTGCAGGCCGAGCACGAGGCGTTCCTCTCGCTGCTCGCCGAGCGCGGGGGAGCGGCGGTGCAGCCGGTGCTGGCCGCGGGCACGGCCTGGGGCCGCGACGCCCTGCTCGTGCGCCTCGACGAGGGCACGGCGTTCGAGGACCTGCCCGAGGGCTCGCTGGGCGAGGCTCAGTTCCGCGCCGCGTGGGAGTCGCTCGCCAGCGTGCACTCCGCCGGCCTGGCGCACGGCGCCGTCTCCCTCAGCACGCTGTCGCTCCTCGACGACGGCCGCGTGCTGCTCTCCGACCTCTCGTCCGGCACCACCGCCCCCGAGGAGGGGCTGCTCGCCGCCGACCGCGCCCACCTGCTCGTGGCCAGCGCTGTGGTGCTCGGCATCGACGGTGCCGTGGCCCTGGCGCACGACGCCCTCGGCGAGGAGAAGCTGGTCGGCTGCGTGGCGTTCCTGCAGCCGCCGGCCTTCGAGCCCGACGAGCGCAAGGCGGTCAAGGCCGCGGGCTGGAAGTGGAAGGCGCTGCGCGAGGCGGTCGTCGCCTCGACGGGTGCCGAGCCGCCGCCGCTGGAGAAGCTGCGCCGGGTGAACATCGCGACCGTCGCGATGATGCTCGTGATCGTCGTCGTCGCCTACACGCTCATCGGCGCGATCGCCGGTGTGGGCTGGAGCAACCTCGTCGCGGAGTTCCAGGGCGCCAACTGGTGGTGGATCCTCGCCGGCGTCGTGCTGGCCGTGTTCATCTACGTCGGCCAGGCGATCGCCATGCAGGGTGCGGCCATCGACCGGCTCCCGTTCGTGCCTGTGCTCGGCCTCGAGATGTCGATCGCCTTCCTCGGCCTCGCCGTGCCGAGCTCGGCCGCCAAGGTCGGCATGACGATCCGCTTCCTGCAGCTCGTGGGCAGCAACCCCACCGCCGCGGTGGCGATCAGCCTCATCGACTCGCTGTCGGGCTTCATCGTGCAGGCCCTCGTCATCGTGCTCACGCTGTTCACCGGCGTCGTCACGCTGACGCCGTCGCAGTCCGGAAGCGGCCCGCAGATCGGGGCGACGCTGGCGGGCCTGGACTGGGGCCTCATCGGCTTCATCGTGCTCGTGCTCATCGTCGTCGCGGTGCTGGCCATCCGGTTCGTCCCGAAGGTCCGCACCTTCGTCGCCGCGCGCACCGCCGAGAGCCGCCAGTCGCTGCAGGTGTTCCGGTCCGGCCGCAAGGTCGCGCAGATCGCTGCCGGCTCCGTCATGTGGAACGTGATCGCGGCCGGTGTGCTCTGGTGCTCGCTCGCGGCGTTCGGTGAGAGTGCGACGTTCGCCGAGCTGATCCTCATCAACACACTCGTCGCCCTGTTCGCCGGCCTGATGCCGATCCCGGGCAACGTCGGCGTGATGGAGGCTGCGCTCACTGCGGGCCTCATGGCCATCGGCATCGACCAGACCGCGGCCATGTCGACGGCGATCGCGTACCGCCTCGCGACGTACTTCGTCCCGCCGTTCTACGGCTACGCGAGCCTGTCGATCATGCGGGGCAAGGGCTACCTGTAGTCAGCTCTGATCGCTGTCGTCGTGCTCGGCGCCGTCGACGCGATCCGCGTCCTCCGAGCCGAGCAGGCGGTCCGGGGGCGGGACGAACGAGCCCCCGCCGGCCCGTCGCCACTCCTGGGCACGCAGGCCCACGATCATCGCGACGAACACCACGAGGTAGACCTGGCCCACCACCGCGAGCGAGCTCGCGGCCAGGCGCCCGACGTTCGTCACGGCGGCGAGGTCGCCGTAGCCCACGGTCGTCACCGTGACCAGGGCGAAGTACATGTAGCTCTGCGAGGGCTGCGGCTGGCCGAAGAACGGCGTACCGGCACCCCACTCGTTGATCGCCAGGAACACGTGGAAGTACGAGACGGGGATGAGCAGGAACGCCGCGATGGCGCCGAGCAGCGTCGCCGACGTCACGCGGTCGTGGCGCAGCAGCCGCCTCACCACCACCACGGGCACGACGATCGACAGAAGGGCGACCAGGCCCACGGGGTTGTAGCGCTCGATGACGACAGCGCCGGCCATGCCGGCGATGGTCACGATCGTGACGCCGACCAGGCCGATGCCGACGAGGACGTCGACGACGCGCTGGCGCCGCGGCGCGAGCCCGCTGGCCCGGAGGGCGATCAGCAGGGTGGCGGCCACTACCCACGAGGCTGCGAGGGCCCCGATCTCGTTGACGGTGGTGTCGTCGCCGGTCCCGAGGATGTCGAACAGCGACAGCCCGACGATGCTCAGCACCGTCACGACGAGCAGCAGGCCGAAGCGGTCGACGTAGGGACCGTCGTCGGTGTACTGCGGCTTGCGGGGGCGGCGCTGCTTCGGCGGCTGCCCGGGCGCGCTCACGGTCAGACCCCGCCGTTGCGGCGCAGCGCCTCGGTGAGGCGCGCGGCGGCGGTGACGACGGCCTGCGCATGCAACCGGCCGGGGGCGCGTCCGAGGCGCTCGATGGGGCCACTGACCGAGACGGCGGCGACCACGCGGCCGGCCGGCCCGCGCACGGGCGCGGACACGGACGCGACGCCGAGCTCGCGCTCGCTGACGCTCTGGGCCCAGCCGCGGCGGCGAACACCGGCGAGCGTGGTGGCCGTGAACTTGGCGCCCATGAGGCCGCGGTGCATGCGCTCGGGCTCCTCCCAGGCGAGCAGCACCTGCGCGGCGGAGCCGGCGTGCATCGAGAGCACCGCGCCGATCGGCACGGTGTCGCGCAGGCCGGTGAGGCGCTCGGCCGCCGCGACGCAGATGCGCTGCTCGCCCTGGCGCCGGTAGAGCTGGCAGGACTCGCTCGTGGCGTCGCGCAGCGCCGTCAGCACCGGGCCGGCGGCCGCGAGCAGGCGGTCCTCGCCCGCGGCGCTGGCCAGCTCGCCGAGGCGCGGCCCCAGGATGAACCGGCCCTGCAGGTCGCGCGCCACCAGGCGGTGGTGCTCGAGGGCCGTGGCGAGGCGGTGCGCGGTCGGCCGGGCGAGGCCGGTGGCCTGCACGAGACCGGCGAGCGTGAGGGGGCCGGCCTCGAGGGCGCCGAGCACGGCGGCCGCTTTGTCGAGGACGCCGACTCCGCTAGTGTTGTCCATGTGCTGATACTGCCGTCTCAGGATACGAGATGGCAAGTACCAGGGGAGACGTCGAGGAGCGAAGGGGCTTCAGGCCATGGGCAAGACGCTGGCTGAGAAGGTATGGGACGCGCACGTCGTGCGCCGCGCCGAGGGCGAGCCCGACCTGCTCTACATCGACCTCCACCTCGTCCACGAGGTGACCAGCCCGCAGGCCTTCGACGGACTCCGGGCCGCGGGCCGCCCGGTGCGCCGGCCCGACCTCACCCTCGCCACCGAGGACCACAACGTCCCCACCTTCGATATCGACAAGCCCATCGCCGACCCGATCTCGCGGGCGCAGGTCGAGGCGCTCCGGGCCAACGCCGCCGAGTTCGGCGTGCCGATCTACTCGCTGGGCAGCGACGAGCAGGGCATCGTCCACGTCGTCGGCCCGCAGCTCGGCCTCACCCAGCCGGGCATGACGGTCGTCTGCGGCGACTCGCACACCTCCACCCACGGCGCGTTCGGCGCGCTCGCGTTCGGCATCGGCACCAGCGAGGTCGAGCACGTGCTCGCTACGCAGACCCTGCCGCTCAAGCCCTTCAAGACCATGGCCATCGAGATCGACGGCCCGCTGCCGGCCGGCGTCACCGCCAAGGACGTGATCCTGCGCGTCATCGTCGAGATCGGCACCGGCGGCGGCCAGGGCTACGTCCTGGAGTACCGCGGCGAGGCCATCCGCGCCCTCTCGATGGAGGCGCGCATGACCATCTGCAACATGTCGATCGAGGCGGGCGCCCGCGCCGGCCTCATCGCCCCGGACGAGACCACGTTCGCCTACCTCGAGGGCCGCGAGCGCGCGCCGCAGGGCGACGAGTGGGCCGCGGCCGTCTCGTACTGGCGCACGCTGGTGACCGACGACGACGCCGTCTTCGACAAGGTCGTCCGCATCGACGCCGCCACCCTCTCGCCGTTCGTCACCTGGGGCACCAACCCGGGCCAGGGCGTCCCGCTGTCGGCGTCGGTCCCGTCGCCCGACGACTACGCCGACCCTGTCGACGCCGACGCCGCCCGCAAGGCGCTCGAGTACATGGGCCTCGAGGCAGGCACGCCGATGAAGGACATCCCGGTCGACACGGTGTTCATCGGTTCGTGCACCAACGGCCGCATCGAGGACCTCCGTGCCGCCGCCGAGGTCTTCCGCGGCCGCAGCGTGGCGCCGGGCGTCCAGGCGCTCGTCGTGCCGGGCTCGGTGCGGGTGCGCCTCGCCGCCGAGGCCGAGGGCCTCGACAAGGTCTTCGAGGCCGCGGGCGCCGAGTGGCGCAACGCCGGCTGCTCGATGTGCCTGGCCATGAACGCCGACAAGGTGGCGCCGGGCAAGCGCAGCGCGTCGACGTCCAACCGCAACTTCGAGGGCCGCCAGGGCCCGGGCTCGCGCACCCACCTGGTGTCGCCGCAGGTCGCCGCCGCCACCGCGGTGGTGGGCCGCCTCGCCTCGCCCGCCGACCTCGACGCCCTCGTCGACGCCTGATCAGGAGCTCACGATGGAGAAGTTCACCGTCCACACCGGCCGGGCCCTGCCGCTGCGCCGCAGCAACGTCGACACCGACCAGATCATCCCCGCGGAGTACCTCAAGCGGATCACCCGCCACGGCTTCGAGGACGCCCTGTTCGCCGCCTGGCGCAGCGACCCGTCCTTCGTCCTCAACGACCCCCGCTACGCCGGCGTCAGCGTGCTGGTGGCCGGCCCCGACTTCGGCACCGGCTCCTCCCGCGAGCACGCCGTCTGGGCCCTGCAGGACTACGGCTTCAAGGTCGTGCTCTCCTCCCGCTTCGCCGACATCTTCCGCGGCAACAGCGGCAAGGGCGGCCTGCTCACCGCGCTCGTCGACCAGGACGTCGTCGAGAGCCTCTGGGCGGCCATCGAGGCCGACCCCGAGCTCGAGGTGACCGTCGACCTCGTCGAGCGCCAGGTGCGCGCCGGCGATCTCGTGGCCCCCTTCGAGGTGGACGACTACGTCCGCTGGCGCCTGCTCGAGGGCCTCGACGACATCGGCCTGACCCTCCAGCACGAGGGCGACATCTCCGCCTACGAGGCGCAGCGACCCGCCTTCAAGCCCGTCACGGCGTAATCGGCGCCTCCAAGCTCCGGGCTCGTCCCTCGCCCTGCGCGTCGGCGCACCCGCCGCCGGACGGGTCTCGTCGGGGGGCCTCGTTCCTCGGCCCCGCGCCGTCGACCCGCGAAGATCGGCGGCGGCGGGCGCTGCATGCATGGGTCCGGTGCGTCGGGGCTGTCGCCCGCCCAGGTCGTCCGGGGCGCCTCCAAGCTCCGGGCTCGTCCCTCGCCCTGCGCGTCGGCGCACCCGCCGCCGGGCGGGTCTCGTCGGGGGGCCTCGTTCCTCGGCCCCGCGCCGTCGACCCGCGAAGATCGGCGGCGGCGGGCGCTGCATGCATGGGGTCGGCTCGGCGGCGACGGTCCGAGCCCGGGAACCCCTGCGGCGCAGGGGGATCCGGGGTTCCGTCCGCCGCGGGGGGCGGGCGGACGCCGGGCCGCGACGGCTGTAACCGCCCGCGCCTCACCGCGTTCCGGCCGTGACGTGCACCACGGGGCCGGTCTGTCAAGTGGGGGATCGGGCCGAAACCCGTTGAGCCATCACGCATTTCCCACCGGTGTGTCGCGCGTGTCGGCGTGCCGGATCCCCGCGGTCGGTGGTTAGGTTTCCCCGTGAGCCGGACGGTGGGTCCGGCCGTCCCCCGGAGGAATCACAGTGGCAGAGAGCGTCAACAAGGCTGAGCTCGTCGACCGTCTCGCGGCTCGCCTCGACGTCACCAAGAAGCTCGCGGGCGAAGCCGTCGAGGCCATCGTCGACGAGATCACCAAGGCCGTCGCCAAGGGCGACAAGGTCGCGATCAGCGGCTTCGGCGTCTTCGAGAAGGCCGACCGCGCCGCCCGCGTGGGCCGCAACCCGCAGACCGGCGCGACCGTGAAGATCAAGGCCACCTCGGTGCCGAAGTTCCGCGCCGGCGCCGAGTTCAAGTCGGCCGTGGCCGGCAAGAAGAAGGCCGCCGCCAAGAAGGCCGCCCCGGCCGCCAAGAAGGCCCCGGCCAAGAAGGCCCCCGCCAAGAAGGCCGCTCCGGCCCGCAAGCGCTGAGGCCGCGCCCGAGAGGGCGACGCACTCCGGAGGAGCCCCGGGTCCCGCGAGGGATCCGGGGCTCCTCGGCGTCTGGCAGGGCTGCCCGGCTACAGATCGACCGGCTGCTCGCCGGGCAGGGTCAGCGCCACGACGTCGCCGTCGGGCCCGCGGTGCAGCGCCACCCGCTGGCCGGAGCGCAGCAGCCGGAACCGGCCGCGCGCCGGCGCCTCGGCGGGGAAGGCGACGACGCTGCCGTCGTCGAGCAGCACCGTGCCCGAGCCGTCGGCGGCCTGGCCGCGCACCGTGGCGGGCACGGGTGTCACTGCTCGGTCCCGAGGATGGCCGCGGTGGCCTGGCCGAGGCCGAGGCGCCCGGCGTCCCAGAGGTCGACCTCGGTGTCGACGTCGCGGCGCAGACCCGGCACCGGGCCGGGCTCGATGGGCACGGCCCCCGAGGCCGCGTGCGCGGCGCGGCTGCGCGGGCCGAAGCGCGGGTCGATCGGGACGCCGGCCCGGGCGGTCAGCAGCGTGGTGCCGGTGCCGGCGGAGTCGGCGACGAAGGCGCGGTCGTGGGAGGCGGCGATCCGCAGCGCGCGGCGCAGCTCCTCGCCCCGCAGCGCCGGCAGGTCGGCGACGAGGACGGCGAAGGACTGGCCGGGCTCGCCGTCGAGCAGGCGGTCGGCGGCGCCGAGCACCGCGCCGTTGATGTCCTCGTCGTCGGTGTCGGGTGTCCAGGCCGCGCCCAGCCGCTCCATCGCCGCGCGAACCTCGTCGTCGTCGGTGACGGCGACGACGCGGCCGACCTCCTCGCAGGCCAGTGCCGCGTGGACGGTGTCGACGGCGAAGGCCAGCGCGAGGGCGCGGCGCTCGCTGGCGGTGCGCGTGGACAGCCGGGTCTTGGCGGCGTCGAGCCGCTTCACCGGCGCCAGCACGGTCCAGACGGTGTCGGGGCCGGTCGTGGGCATGGCGACCATCCTGGCCCATGGCTGGTGTCGCGCTGGACCCGCGCCCCGAAGCGGGCGAGGATCGGGGCCGCACGGGGACGTCCCGTCGGCTGGCGTGGGAGGAGGCGGGCTCGTGGCGGTGCGGCGCAGCGGCAAGCGGCTCGGCTTCTGGTACCGCTTCGCGGTCTGCCTGCTCCGGCCCGGGATGCTCGCCTTCACCAAGCGCGACTGGCAGGGCATCGAGAACCTGCGGGCCGACGTCCGGCCCGACGGCACCCAGGAGGGGATCGTCCTCTGCCCGAACCACATCAGCTGGTTCGACCCGCTGCAGAGCGCGCACTTCTGCTACGACAACGGCCGCCCGCCGCGCTACCTCGGCAAGGAGAGCGTGTTCCGCGTGCCGGTCGCGGGCTGGATCCTCACGCAGTGCCGGCAGATCCCGGTCTACCGCGAGACCGCCGACGCCGCGAACGCGGTGCGCGACGCCATCGCGTCGGTCGAGGCCGGCGAGTGCGTCGTCGTCTACCCCGAGGGCACGATCACGCGCGACCCCGAGCTCTGGCCCATGAAGGGCAAGACGGGCGCCGCCCGGATCGCGCTGGTGACCGGCGCCCCGGTGATCCCCGTGGGCCTGTGGGGCGCGCAGGAGGTCATCCGCCCCTACACCAACGAGTTCCGGATCCTGCCCCGCAAGACCATGCGCGTGGTGGCCGGCGAGCCGGTCGACCTCGACGACCTGCGCGGCCGCCCGCTCGACGCCGCCGTGCTCGCCGAGGCGACCGAGCGGATCATCTCGGCGATCACGGCCCTCGTGGAGCAGCTGCGGGGGGAGACTGCGCCTGCGGAGCGGTTCGACTTCAAGGCCTACCTGGCGGAGAAGGCGGCCGCGGAGGACGACGCCGGGGGGACCGCTGCCGGCGCCGACGAGAGGACTCGGGACTGATGCGCACCGCCGTCATGGGCACCGGGTCGTGGGGCACCGCCTACGCGATGATCCTGGCCGACGCCGGGAACGACGTCGTGATGTGGGGCCGCGACCCCGAGCTGTGCGACGCGATCTCCACGACCCACGAGAACCCTCGCTACCACCCGGGCATCCCGCTGCCGGCCACGCTCTACGCCAGCGCGGATCCTTCCGTGGCGCTTGCCGGCGCCGAGGTCGTGATCCTCGCCGTCCCCGCGCAGTCGCTGCGCGCCAACCTCGCCGAGTGGGCGCCGCTGCTGGCCCCGGGCTCGGTGCTCGTGTCGCTCATGAAGGGCGTCGAGCAGGGCACCACCCGTCGGATGAGCGAGGTGGCCACCGAGGTCGCAGGCGTGGACGCCGCGCGCGTCGCGGTGGTGTCGGGCCCGAACCTGGCCCGCGAGATCGCCGAGCGGCAGCCCGCGGCCACCACGATCGCCTGCCCCGACCCGGTGACGGCCGAGGCTCTCGCCGAGGCCAGCACCACGGCCTACTTCCGGCCGTACTGGACCACCGACGTCGTCGGCACCGAGATCGGCGGCTCGGTGAAGAACGTCATCGCGCTCGCCAACGGCATGGCCGTGGGCCTCGGCTACGGCGAGAACGCGCAGTCGGCGCTCATCACCCGCGGCCTCGCGGAGATGACCCGCCTCGGCGTCGCCCTCGGCGCCTCGCCGCTGACCTTCCTCGGCCTCGCCGGCATCGGCGACCTCGTCGCCACCTGCCAGTCGCCGCTCTCGCGCAACCGCTCCTTCGGCGAGCACCTCGGCCGCGGGCTCTCCCTCGAGGAGGCCACCCGCGAGATGAAGCAGACGTGCGAGGGCGTGAAGTCGTGCCGCGCGATCCTCGAGCTCGCCACCGCGCACGGCGTCGACATGCCCATCACCGAGCAGGTCGTGCAGGTCGTCCACCACGACCTCGACCCGCGCGAGATGCTCCAGGCGTTCATGTCGCGCAGCCTCAAGGCCGAGGCGGAGGTCTAGCTCAGGCGGTCCAAGGCCTGGGCGATGTCGGCCCAGAGGTCGTCGACGTCCTCGATGCCGACCGAGAGGCGGATCAGCGTCTCGGGGATGTCCGGGCGCTCCTCGATCCAGCGCCTGCGCCGCTCCCACGACGTCTCCACGCCGCCGAGGCTGGTCGCGTGCAGCACGAGCCGGGCCGAGCCGCACATGGCGTCGACGTCGTCGGCGGAGCCCACGGTCTCGAACGACACGATCGAGCCGAAGCCCGTCATCTGCCGCGACGCGAGCGCGTGCCCGGGGTCGGTCCCGAGGCCGGGGTAGCGCACCCGCGTGACGGCGGGGTGGCCCTGCAGCCGGGTGGCGAGCTCGAGCGCGCTCGCTTGCGCCTGCTTGAGCCGCAGGCCCAGCGTGCGCATCCCGCGCAGCGCCAGCCAGGCCTCGAACGGCCCGGGGATCGCGCCGACGAGCGTGCGCACGCGCAGCAGCCGCGCGTAGAGGGCGTCGTCGCGCGTGACGACCGCGCCCATGAGGACGTCGCTGTGGCCGGCGATCGCCTTGGTGGCCGAGTGCATGACGATGTCGATGCCGTGCTCGAGCGGCCGCTGCAGCAGGGGGGTGGCGAAGGTGTTGTCGCACACCGTCAGCACGCCGTGGGCCTTGGCCGCCTGAGCCGCAGCCGACAGGTCGCACAGCTCGAGCGCCGGGTTCGTCGGCGTCTCGATCCAGAGCACCGACGCGCCCTCGCACGCGGCGGCCACGGCGTCGGCGTCGTCGATCTGCACGAGCCGCACCTGCGCGCGCCCGGCGGCCTCGAGGTCGCGCAGGCGCGCGGCGGTGCCGGAGTAGGTGTGGGCCGACAGCGCCACGATGCCGCCGGTGGGCACGAGGTCGAGCACGGCCGACACCGCGCCCATGCCGCTGGCGAACGACAGCGCGCGGCCGCCCTCGAGGGTGCCGAGCACCTCCTCGAACGCCTCCCACGTGGGGTTCGACGTCCGGGCATAGCCCACGGGACCGCCGGCGTGGAACGTGCTGGAGAGCACCACGGGCGGGTTCACCGGCACGTCGGGGCCCGGCACCGGGCGTCCGGCGGCGACGACGAGCGTCTCGGGCGAGAGCCCGTCCGGCAGGTGCGGGGAGGGTGCGGCGTCGGTCACGGCGGCGAACCTACCGGCCCGCCCGGGCGGCGCGCGGGTTCGGGCGTGCGGCGGCGAGCGCCTAGGGTGGCGGTATGAGCGAGGGGCGTCGGATCCGGGTCGCGGTGGTGTTCGGCGGCCGGTCCAGCGAGCACGCCATCTCCTGCGTCTCGGCAGGCTCCGTGCTGCGGGCCCTCGACCGCGACCGCTACGACGTCGTCCCGATCGGCCTCACGCCCGACGGCCGCTGGGTGCTCGAGTCCGACGACCCCGAGCGCCTCCGGATCGCCGACGGCAAGCTCCCCGAGGTCGACGCCGCCGGCGCCGCCGTGGTGCTCGCCGGCGACCCCACCCGCCACGAGCTGCAGGTGCACGAGCCCGGCGACGTGCCGCAGACCCTGGCCGGCGTCGACGTCGTCTTCCCGGTGCTCCACGGCGCCTACGGCGAGGACGGCACGATCCAGGGCCTGCTCGAGATGGCCGGCGTGCCCTATGTCGGGTCTGGCGTGCTCGCCTCGGCCGCCGCCATGGACAAGGGCGTCATGAAGGCGCTGTTCGCCGGCGCCGGCCTCGAGCAGGCGCCCTACGTCGTCGTCACCGACCGCGACTGGACCCGCGACCGCGAGGGCTCCCTCGAGCGGATCCGCACGCTCGGCCTGCCCGTGTTCGTCAAGCCCGCCCGCGCGGGCTCCAGCCTCGGCATCACCAAGGTGGTCGACGACGCCGCGCTGGTCGACGCCGTCGAGGAGGCCCGCCGCCACGACCCCAAGGTCGTCGTCGAGGCCGGCGTCGTCGGCGCCCGCGAGATCGAGTGCGGCGTGCTCGCCGACGAGGACGGCACCCCGCGCGCGAGCGTCTGCGCCGAGATCGTCGTCCACGGCGACCACGACTGGTACGACTTCGAGGCCAAGTACCTCAACGACGCCGCCGACCTCGTCGTCCCGGCCGACCTGCCCGACGGCGTCGCCGACCGCGTCCGCGATCTGTCGGTGCTGGCCTTCGACGCGCTCGGCTGCGAGGGGCTGGCGCGCTGCGACTTCTTCGTCCTGCCCGACGGCCGCGTGCTCATCAACGAGGTGAACACGATGCCGGGCTTCACCGCGATCTCGATGTTCCCGCGGGTGTGGCAGGAGTCCGGTGTCGACTACCCGACGCTGGTCGACCGCCTCGTCCACGACGCCCTACGCCGAGGCACCGGCCTCCGCTGAAGCCCCGATCTGGTAGTCGTTTCGCGCGCCAGAGCGCGCGAAACGACTACCAGATCGCGCGGTTCACGGGGATGGTGGGGGCGAGGCGGCCGGGATCGTCTCCGCGATCGAGGCGGAGATCTCGGTGAGGGCGTCGGCCTCCGGCGAGTAGGCCGAGGGCACGGCCACCTCGACGTTGAGCGAGAGCCCGTAGGTCGTGAACAGGTAGCCGCGCTCGAGCTGCTCGGGGAACCAGTCGACGCCGTCGATGGTGATGAGCTGCGACGTCGGCGTCAGTGCAGCAGGCGCGGGGACGCCGCAGCGGAGCACGATCGCCGGATCGCCCCACGCGGTGGTCAGCGAGCTCCACGGCGTCGTGGCGGTGGTGCCGTTGCCGAGCACGCGCTCGGGCAGCTGCGCCTTGAGGTTGGCGCACGCGAAGTACGCCGAGCCCGAGGGCTGCGGCTCCGGGGGAGGGACGGGCAGGCCGCGCGAGCAGCCGGCCAGCAGGAACGTCGTGCCGAGCAGCGCCAGCGCGCCGCGGACGGCCCGGGACGAGCTCAGCGGCACCGTCAGAGGTGGACGACGGGGCAGGTCAGCGTGCGCGTGATGCCCTCGACCGCCTGGATGCGCGCGACCACGAGCTTGCCCAGCTCGTCGACGCTGCGGGCCTCGGCGCGCACGATGACGTCGTAGGGCCCCGTGACGTCCTCGGCCTGCGTGACCCCCTTGATCTGCGCGATCTCGGCGGCGACGTCGGCGGCCTTGCCGACCTCGGTCTGGATGAGGATGTAGGCCTGGACCACCACGGTCGTCTCCTCGGGTCGGCGGGTCCCGGGCCGGACGGCCTGGGGCACGGGACGACACTAGCGGCAGCGGGACACCCCCGGTGACCCCGGTACCGGACGTGAGGAGCACCACGTGGGCGCATCGGACGCCGGCAGCGGCCGCGACGGCACCGTCGCGGGCCTGGGGGAGTTCGGCCTCATCGGCGCCGTCGTCTCGCGGTTCCCCGTCACGCCGGACGTCCTGCTCGGCCCGGGCGACGACGCCGCCGTGGTGGCCGCGCCCGACGCGCGGGTCGTCGCCTCCACCGACCTGCTCGTCGAAGGCCGGCACTTCCGCCGCGACTGGTCGACTGCCCACGACGTCGGTCGCAAGGCCGCGGCCCAGAACCTCGCCGACATCGTGGCCATGGGCGCCCGTCCCACCGCCCTTCTCGTCGGCCTCGGCGCCCCGCCGGACCTCCCGTCGGAGTGGGCGCTCGGCCTCGCCGACGGCCTGGCGGAGGAGTGCGGCGTCGTGGGGGCCACGGTCGTGGGCGGCGACGTCGTCCGCAGCGACCACGTGGTGATCGCCGTGACCGCGCTCGGCGACCTCGAGGGCCGCGAGCCGGTGCGCCGGTCGGGCGCGCAGGTGGGCGACGTCGTGGCCGTGGCCGGGCGGCTCGGCTGGTCGGCCGCGGGCCTCGCCGTCCTCGGCCGCGGCTTCCGCTCGCCCCGCGTGCTCGTCGACGCCCACCGCGTCCCGGCGCCGCCGTACGCCGCCGGCCGCGCCGCGGCTCTGGCGGGTGCGACGTCGATGATCGACGTCTCCGACGGGCTGCTGCAGGACGCTGGCCACATCGCCACGGCGTCCGACGCGGTGCTCGCGATCGAGTCGTCGGCCGTGGAGGTGGCCGACCCGGTGCGCGACGCCGCGGCCGCGTTCAACGCCGACCCGCTCGACTGGGTGCTGCGCGGGGGAGAGGACCACGCGCTGCTCGCCACGTTCCCGCCCGGCGTCGCGATCCCCGACGGCTTCGCGGTGATCGGCGAGGTCTCCGAGGGCGACGCCGGCGTCCTCCTCGACGGCAAGCCCGTCACAGGCAAGGGCGGCCACGACCACTTCGCCTGAGCCACGTGCTGGGTGCGAGCGCGCGCCGGCCCAGTCCTGCCGCGGCCCCGAGCCCGTCGGCCGGGCCCGCAGGGTCCGCGCCGATGGGCGAGTGCGAAGCCGGGCCGCCCTTGCGACCACGGCGACCACTGACGTCGGACCCGAGCCGCACGGCCGGGCCCGCAGGGTCCGCGTCGTGCGGCGAGCGCGAAGCCGGTCCGACCGCCGCGCAGCGGCTAAGAAATGCGGTAGGTGATCCAGGGGAGGGCGACGACGTCGCCGGGGCGGATCTGGGCGCCGCGGCGGGTCTCGACCTCGCCGTTGACCTCGACCTCGCCGGAGGCGAGCAGGTCCTTGGCGTCGCCGCCGGTGTCGACGGCGTTGACGTACTTGAGCAGCTGGCCGAGCCGGATGCCCTCGGGCCCGATCTCGACGTCCTCGGTCTGCGCCACGGGCCGATCCAACCATCCGCGGCCCGGCGCCGGGACGGGGCCGGACATGCGACGAGGCCGCGACCCCCTCAGGGGGTCGCGGCCTCGTGGAAGCGCGGGGCTCGCGTCAGACGCGGGCGACCTTGCCGGCCTTGATGCACGAGGTGCACACGTTCAGCTTCTTGGGGGTGGCACCCACCATCGCGCGCACGGTCTGGATGTTGGGGTTCCAGCGGCGCTTGGTGCGGCGGTGCGAGTGCGAGATCGAGTGGCCGAAACCAGGGCCCTTGCCGCAGACGTCGCAGTTGGCAGCCATGGCGGTAGTCCTTCGGTCGTATCGGGTGGAGTCGCCCGCGAGCCGCGGGCGCACGCCCGGACGGCCGGGCAACCCCGCAAGAGTACAGGCCAGCACGGGCCAGCCCCAAACCGGGCTGAGCGGGCTCCCAGGATCGCACGCCCCGCGCGGGTGGACGAGCGCCGCGGTTCCGACGGCCCCGGGCGTTACGCTCCCCGCGGCGGGGGCCGGAGGTGACGACGGTCACGCCGCCCGGCCCGACCAGCCGCCCTCGCTCGACCGCCCCAGGAGACCGCCCGTGCCCGACGCCCCCGAGACCGTCCGCCTCGATGCGGCCGCGGTCCGGCGCTGGCTCGACCTCGGGCTCGCGGGCCTCGGCCACCGCCGCGCGGAGATCGACGCGCTCAACGTCTTCCCCGTCCCGGACGGCGACACCGGCACGAACCTGTTCCTCACCCTCGAGGCCGCGGTGTCGGCCGTCGCCGAGGCTGACCCGCCCGACGGCGACCTCCAGGCCCTGTGCGCCGCGATCTCGCAGGGCGCGCTGCTCGGCGCCCGCGGCAACTCCGGGATCATCGTCAGCCAGCTGATCCGCGGCTTCAGCGAGGTGCTGGCTGCCGCCGACGAGGACGACGACCCCGGCATCACCGTCGCCGAGGCCTTCCGCCGCGCGGCCGACTCCGCCTACGCCGCGGTCGCCGAGCCCAAGGAGGGCACGGTCCTCAGCGTCGCCCGGGCGGCGGCCGACGCCACGGGCGGTCTCGGGCCCGGCACGAGCGTCGCCGCCGTCCTCACCACCGCGGCCGACGCCGCGGCCGAGGCGCTCGAGCGCACCCCCGACCAGCTCGAGACCCTGCGCCGCGCGGGCGTGGTCGACGCCGGCGGGCGCGGCCTCGTCGTCCTGCTCGACGCCCTCGTGGAGTCGGTGACGGGGGAGCACCGCGAGCAGGCGCCCACCGCGCTGCCCGTGCACCACCCGTCCGACTCCGTCGAGGCGCAGGAGGAGGGCGGCGCGTACGAGGTGATGTACCTCCTCGACGCCGACGACGCCGCCGTGCCGCGGCTGCGCGGCGTCCTCGCGGGCCTGGGCGACTCGCTCGTCGTCGTCGGCGGCAACGGGCTCTGGAACGTCCACGTCCACACCGACGACGTCGGCGCAGCGATCGAGGCCGGCATCGAGGCGGGCCGCCCGCACCGCATCCGTGTCACCGACCTGTTCAAGGACACCGAGCTGCGCCGGTCGGTGCAGGCGCCCGGCGGCCGCGTCGTCGTCGCGGTGGCCCACGGCGCCGGCACGGCCGCCCTGCTCGAGGCGTCGGGCGCCCGCGTCGTTCGCGCCCACGGCAACATCGCGCCCTCCACCGGCGAGGTGCTCGAGGTGCTGCGCTCCACCACCGAGCCCGAGGTCGTCCTGCTGCCCAGCGAGGGCGACATCAGGCCCGTGGCCGAGGCTGCGGCCGACGTCGTGCGCCGCGACGGCCGGCGCGCCTCCGTCATCCCCACCCGCTCGATCGTCCAGACCCTCGCGGCCGTCGCCGTCCACGACGCGTCGGCGACGTTCGAGGACGACGTCGTCGCCATGACCCGCGCCGCCGGCGCCACCCGCTACGGCGGTGTCTCCATCGCGGTGAAGGACGCCGTCACCTCGGCGGGCGTGTGCCGGGTGGGCGACGTGCTCGGGATTGCCGGCGGCGACGTCGTCGAGATCGGCTCGTCGGTCGAGGACGTCGCTGTGGCGCTGCTCGGCCGGCTGCTCGCCACCGGCGGCGAGCTGGTGACCCTCGTGCGCGGCGACGAGGGCGGCGAGGCGCTGGTCGACGCCGTGGCCAGGCGCGTGCGCCGCGGCCACGCCGGCACCGAGGTCGTCGTGTACGAGGGAGGCCAGCCGTACTGGCCGCTCATCCTCGGTGTCGAATAGGGCCATGGCCGCGCTGCGCCTCGACGAGAGGCTGTCCAAGGTGCTCGGCCGCACGGCCGAGGCGCTCGAGAAGGGCCTCGGGCTGCGCACGGTCGAGGACCTCATGCGCCACTACCCGCGCCGCTACGCCGAGCGCGGGCAACTCACCGACCTGCGCTGGCTCGAGGTCGACGAGCACGTGACCGTGCTCGCCCGCGTGCAGCGGGTCGACGTCAAGACCTACACCGACCGGCGCAGCGGCCGTCGCGCCGAGCGCCTCGAGGTCGTCGTCACCGATGGCAACGACTCCCTCGACCTCACGTTCTTCAAGCAGAGCTGGCGCGCCAAGGACCTGCGGGTCGGCCGGCTCGGCCTGTTCTCCGGCAAGGTCGGGCGGTTCCGCAACCGCAGCCAGCTCACGCATCCCGACTACGTGCTGCTGCCCGACGACGCCGAGCTCGCGCCCGCCGACGAGGTCGAGGACGACACCGTCCTCCGCTACGCCGGCGCGCTCATCCCCGTCTACCCGGCCACCGCCGCGATGCCGTCGTGGAAGATCGTCACCGCCGTCGGCGTCGTGCTCGACCAGCTCGGCGACGACCTCGACGACCCTTTGCCGCTGCGCACCCGCGCGCGCCACGGCCTGCCGCCGCTGCTCGGCGCCCTGCGCCAGATCCACCAGCCGTCGACGCGCGAGGACGTGCGCGAGGCGACGGACCGGCTCAAGTGGGACGAGGCGTTCGTCCTGCAGACGGTTCTCGCCCAGCGCCGCCGGGCCGCAGCCGCGCTGCCGTCGGTGCCGCGCGAGGCCAGGCCCGGAGGGCTGCTCGAGCAGTTCGACGCGCGCCTGCCCTTCACGCTCACCCGCGGGCAGGAGGAGATCGGCCGCGTCATCACCGACGACCTCGCCGCGAGCCACCCGATGCAGCGCCTGCTGCAGGGCGAGGTCGGCTCCGGCAAGACCCTCGTGGCGCTGCGCGCGATGCTCACGGTGGTCGACGCGGGCGGCCAGGCCGTGATGCTCGCGCCCACCGAGGTCCTCGCCCAGCAGCACCACCGCTCGATCAGCGCGATGCTCGGGCCGCTCGCTGAGCGCGGCCTGCTCGGCGGGTCCGACGAGGGCACGCGCGTCGCGCTGCTCACGGGCTCCGTGACCGGTGCCCGGCGCAAGGAGGCGATGCTCGACATCGCGTCCGGCGAGGCCGGCATCGTCGTCGGCACGCACGCGCTGCTCGAGGACAAGGTGCAGTTCTTCGACCTCGGCCTCGTCGTCGTCGACGAGCAGCACCGGTTCGGCGTCGAGCAGCGCGCAGCCCTGGCCGCGAAGGCGCGCGACGACGCCCGTCCGCACGTGCTCGTCATGACCGCCACGCCCATCCCGCGCACCGTGGCGATGACGGCGTTCGGCGACCTCGAGGTGTCGGTGCTCTCCGAGCTGCCTGCGGGCCGCTCGCCGATCACCACGCACGTCGTGCCGGCGTCGGAGAAGAGCCACTTCCTCGACCGCGCGTGGCAGCGGATCCGCGAGGAGGTGGCCGAGGGCCGGCAGGCCTACGTCGTCTTCCCTCGCATCGGCGACGGCGCGGCCTCCGACGACGTCGACGAGCCGGCCGACCCCGAGGCCGAGGACGCCGAGAAGCGGCGTCCTCCGCTCGCCGTCCTCGAGGTCGCGCCGATGCTCGAGTCCGGGCCGCTGGCGGGCCTGCGCATCGGCGTGCTGCACGGCCGGATGCCGGCCGACGAGAAGGACGACGTGATGCGCCGCTTCGCCGCGGGGCCGGCGTCGCCGGAGGGCCTCGACGTCCTGCTCGCGACGACCGTCATCGAGGTCGGCGTCGACGTGCCCAACGCCACGGTCATGGTCGTCATGGACGCCGACCGCTTCGGCGTCTCGCAGCTGCACCAGCTGCGCGGCCGCGTCGGGCGAGGCGCGCATGCCGGGCTGTGCCTGCTGGTCACCGAGATGCCGCAGGGGTCGCCGGCGCGCGAGCGGCTCGACGCCGTCGCCTCGACCAACGACGGCTTCGCGCTCTCGCGGCTCGACCTCGAGGCGCGGCGCGAGGGCGACGTGCTCGGCTCCACGCAGTCCGGCCGCAAGTCCTCGCTGCGTGCGCTGTCGGTGCTGCGCGACGAAGATGTGATCGCGGCCGCGCGCGACGAGGCGGCCGCGCTGGTCGAGGCCGACCCCGACCTCGCCACGGTGCCCGCGCTCGCCCGCGCCATCGCCGCGCTGCTCGACGCGGAGCGGGCGGAGTACCTCGAGAAGTCGTAGGAGCACGCATGACCGTCATGGACCGCACCACCCTGCACCTCGCCGACGGCCGCGCCCTCGACGTCCGGACCGCCGGGCCGACGGACAGCGACGTCCTCGTCTTCTGCCACGGCACCCCGCAGTCGGCAGGGCTCGACCGCGTGACGCTGCAGGCGGCGCTCGACCGCGGCCTGCGCGTCGTGGCGTGGTCGCGGCCGGGCTACTCGACGTCGTCGGGCCAGCCGGGACGCACGGTCGCCTCGTTCGCCGACGACGCCCGCGAGGTGCTCGACCAGCTGGGCATCTCGACCTGCCTCGTGGCGGGGTGGTCGGGCGGCGGGCCGCACGCGCTCTCGCTCGGCGCCGGGCTGCCCGACCGCGTGCGCGCCGTCGCGGTGCTTGCCGGCGTCGCGCCGTACGCCGAGTCGCAGGGGTCGCTCGACTTCCTCGCCGGGATGGGCGAGGACAACATCGCGGAGTTCGGTGCGGCGATCGAGGGCGAGCAGCCGCTGCGCGAGTTCCTGGCCGAGGTCGTGCCGGTCATGGCCGAGATCCAGCGCGACGACGTGGTCGAGGCGATGGGCACGCTGCTGCCCGACGAGGACCGCGCGTGGATCGCGGGCGACTTCGGCATCGACCTCGCCACGGGCTTCCGCGAGGCGGTCGAGCTCGGCATGGAGGGCTGGGTCGACGACGACCTCGCGTTCGTGTCGCCGTGGGGGTTCGAGCTCGGGCTCATCGACGTGCCCGTGGCGATCTGGCAGGGCAGCGAGGACCTCATGGTGCCGGCGGCCCACGGCCCCTGGCTGGTGGAGCACGTGGCCGGCGCCCGGCCGCACCTGCTCGAGGGGGAGGGGCACCTGTCGGTGGTGCTCGGCCGGGTCGGCGAGATCCTCGACGACCTCGTGGCCCTCGGCCGGCGCTGATCCCGCCCCCGCTCCCCTCAGCGGTAAGGCCCTGGCCGGAGTGATACCACGGCGGTACCATCGGCCCATGGCCATGACCCTGCGCCTCACCGACGAGGAGACCGAGCAGCTCCGGCTCACCGCCGAGGCCGAGAACCGCAGCATGCAGGAGGTCGCCCGGGAGGCGATCCGCGAGTACACCGCCCGTCATGCGGCTCGTCGCGCCGAGGCCCTGGCGCGCATCGTGTCCGAGGACGGCGCCCTGCTCGACCGCCTCGGCTCCGTGTGACGCGCTACCTGTCGCTCGACGATCTGCTCGCGGCCGCAGAGGCAGCAGTCGGGCGGGCTCCTGAGGTCCGCGACTACGGGCTTCTCGAGTCCGCGCTCGCGCGCCCGCAGACGACCGTGTTCGGCGCCGACGCCTACCCCGGACTGCACCAGAAGGCGGCGGCCCTGCTGCACTCGCTCGTGCGCAACCATGCGCTCGTCGACGGCAACAAACGTCTCGGCTGGGTGGCGCTGCGCCTGTTCTACGTGCTGAACGACCTCGACCTGAGGGCCGACCACGACGACGCCTTCGACTTCGTGATGGCCATCGCTGCTGGGGAGCTCCACGACCTCGAGGAGATGGCCGGCTGGCTCGAGCCGCGGGTCGTGGAGCTCGACCGATGACGCGGATCATCGCCGGTGCCGCGCGCGGACGGCGGCTGGCGGTGCCCCCGGCGGGAACGCGGCCGACGTCGGACCGCGTGCGCGAGGCGCTCATGTCGGCGCTCGAGCACCAGGCCGGCACCCTCGGCGGCGCGCACGTCGCCGACCTCTACGCCGGGTCGGGGGCGGTCGGCCTCGAGGCGCTGAGCCGCGGCGCCGCCCACGCGCTGCTGGTGGAGCGCGACCGCCGAGCCGCCGACGTCCTGCGCCGCAACGTCGCCACGGTCGGGATCGACGGCGCCGCGGTGCTGACGGACGACGTCGTCCGGCTGACGGCCGCACCGCCGCCGGGAGCCGCGCGCCCGCCGTACGACCTGGTGTTCCTCGACCCGCCCTACGACGTGGCCGACGACGTCGTGGCTCGCGTGCTGGAGGGGCTCGGCGAGCACGGTTGGCTGGCCGACGGCGCGGTCGTCGTCGTCGAGCGGGCCAAGCCGCGACGGTCCGAGCTGCCCGCGTGGCCCGAGGGTTACGAAGGTCTCAGGGACCGGCTGTACGGCGAGACCGTGCTGCGTACAGCGCTTTGGTACGGTCGCGACGCCCGGTAGGTCGCGCCCCGAGGAGGGCCCGTTGCGCAAGGCCGTGTGCCCCGGCTCGTTCGACCCCGTGACCAACGGGCACCTCGACGTGTTCGTGCGCGCAGCGTCGCTGTTCGACGAGGTCGTCGTCGCCGTCCTCATCAACAAGACCAAGAGCAGCATGTTCACCGTCGACGAGCGGATCGACATGCTGCGCGAGGTCGTCGCGCCGTACCCGAACGTGCGGGTCGACTCCTTCCACGGCCTGCTCGTCGACTACTGCCAGGCCAACGGGATCCCCGCGATCGTCAAGGGTCTGCGCGCCGTCAGCGACTTCGACTACGAGCTGCAGATGGCGCAGATGAACCACCGGCTCGCCGGCGTCGAGACGCTGTTCGTGAGCACCAACCCGCTCTACAGCTACCTGTCGTC
>Ga0233425_10000571_pt1 | contig 94046 bp, 76 predicted proteins | sample Watercolumn_Towu_2_FD_181712 | JGI IMG/M metagenome (GOLD analysis project Ga0233425, IMG submission 181712) | Freshwater microbial communities from Lake Towuti, South Sulawesi, Indonesia - Watercolumn_Towuti2014_140_MG | ecosystem: Environmental > Aquatic > Freshwater > Lake | place... | reverse complement strand
TAGCGCCGTGAGCAGAAATTTACAGAACAAACTTCAAGGTTTACAAACGGCTTGTTACTCAACGTATGGAATGACAGAAACGGTGTCGCACATTGCCTTGCAACAACTAAATGGAAGCAACCAAACAGACTGCTACAATGCATTAGTGGGTGTCAATTTTACGACGGATGACCGAAACTGCCTTATCATCCATGCACCTCACCTGCAGGCTGCACCATTCATCACCAATGATGTGGTAACGCTACTCTCTCCTACTAATTTTCAATGGCTTGGGCGACACGATAACGTGATCAATTCTGGTGGCATCAAGCTTCACCCCGAGCAGCTATCTAAAAAAATAGAGCATCTGATGTCCCGTAGGTTTTATTTCACATCTACCCCCGACACCATCCTTGGTAATAAGCTTGTTCTTATGATAGAAGGAGAACCATTTGACACAGAAATCCTTGAAATTCAATCAAAAGCAGCACTATCAAAATACGAATATCCAAAAGAAATTCGTTTTCTAGAAAAATTTGAAGAGACAGCTAATGGGAAGGTGAAGAACAGAAAATTCATGTAGAGACGCCATGCTTGGCTTCTAAATCGAAATAACATAATTGGGTTTTAATGCGATACGCCATGCATGGCGTATCTACAATATAAAATTGTATATGTCAACCATTAAATTCAAAAACAAATACCGTATTCCATCGGCACGTTGGGTTGATTGGGATTATGGTGATGAGGGCGCCTATTTTGTTACCATTTGCACAAAAAGCAGGTTGCATTATTTTGGAGAAATTGAAAATGGAGAAATGCAATATTCAGCAATAGGTGAAATTGCAGTGCAGGAATGGCTGAAATCCATGCAAATACGCCCAGATATGGCATTAGACATGGAATGTTTTCAGGTGATGCCCAATCATATTCATGGGATTGTGGTAATTGGACGGGATTGTAGAGACGCAATGCATTGGGATTGTAGAGACGCAATGCATTGCGTCTCTACCAACGATACCAACAACAAATTCGGTCCACAAAGAAAAAATCTGGCATCAATCATACGTGGTTTCAAATCGGCTGTTACAATGCAGGCACGAAAACTGAACATCTCCTTCGATTGGCAATCCAGTTTTCATGATCGGGTTATTAGAGATGATGAAGAATTTCGCCGAATTGCTGCCTATATTGAACAAAACCCATTAAACTGGGAATCAGATTCAATGTATAGGAATAAATAAATGAAAAAATAAGGGCCAAACATGGCGTTTTCATATATAATTCTCTATAATCAGGCGCCAAACATGGCGTTTTCATATATAATTCCCTATAATCAGGCGCCAAACATGGCGTTTTCATATATAATTCCCTATAATCAGGCGCCAAACATGGCGTTTTCATATATAATTCCCTATAATCAGGCGCCAAACATGGCGCCTCTACATGTAATATATGAAATTATAATTCATTGTATCACCTCCACCAATCTTTCCATAGCCGATTTTTCTCTCACAGACAAATCCTTCAGAATGCTTGAAGACTGCCTTATGTAGCTGATGTCTTGATGCAATGCAGCTTGCTCAAACAGACGCGAAACTTCGCTCCACATAGCTGCTATTTCTACAAAATCGGTATAGGATGCAAGAATGACATCTGACTGTAAAAGCTCGGCACTTTCTTTGAGAAAATCACGATAAAGATTACGAAATAGCGCACCTCCGGTACCTGCTCGTTCCATCAACATCGCCATCATTTTGAAGTCCTTTTCCACATTTTTGCTATTCTCATACCATTTAATTACTTCTTTGGAAGTTCGCTCAATGCCTTTGTAACCGATATTGCTAATGGGAGGATGTAAGAATTCAGTTGCATTGTTTCGGATGGCCTGTGGAACGGCAGTAGTCAAGTCAAAAGGTTTGACTGACTTTTCGATGGTGTAATACAAATGACGCGACGACATTGGACCTTTTTCAGCTCGTGCTTGAGCCAGACTTTGCAATGAGGTTTTGTTAAGCCCGTTTTGTTGGCGGGTGTCCACCATGTAGGCATATTGTTCATCGTAGCCACAGAGTGCCACATAGTGACCTGCAAAATGAAAAGGACGCTTAAAGTATTCCAAGTGAAAACAGTCCAACTTCAACCCAACAGCTTTACCATTATCCAATAATGATTTCACTTCATTCCAAGCTTTGGTTGGCGAAGATGTTTCTTTGACAGTGAGCTGTAAATGAAGGTTACGTGCCAGACTAGCTGTAAGTGCATCGGGCTTTACTCGACCACCAATAAAAGGCAGGTTCATAACTTTCAGTTTCCAGAAAATATAGCCAAGCCCCTCTCCCAGCCCAAAAAGCATAGGCTCTGAAAGGTTGATGTCTAGCTGGTGCAATAAAGTACCAGTGGCAGTGGTTTCACAATGGTCGCCTTCAAATGGTTGTAGGTGTTGGATAAGCATAGACCTTTAAATTTAGCTACAAAAATACAAAAAAGAGCCACCTCAATAGAGATGACTCTTAGTTATTTTAGAATTTATCTCCTATTAAACAATTTTCTTCATGGCAGTCATAGCAGCACGAAGTTCAGCTCCACAAATTTCGATGGAGTGATTGCGGATAGCTGCATTAACTTTTACCAATTCAAAGTTATCTACACCAGCATTGGCTGTTGCATTGAAGTTTTTACCAATAACGTTGGTATCAATCTTCTTCATAAAGTCAGCCAAAAGTGGTTTACATGCATGGTCAAACAGATAACAACCGTACTCAGCAGTATCAGAAATCACACGGTTCATTTCAAATAACTTTTTACGAGCAATGGTATTGGCAATAAGTGGTGTTTCGTGCAATGACTCATAGTAAGCTGATTCGTTTTTGATTCCTGAGCAGGTCATTGACTCATAAGCCAATTCCACACCAGATTTGATAAATGCTACCATCAATACAGCATTGTCAAAATACTCTTGTTCGCTGATTTCTACATTTCCAGCAGGTGTTATTTCAAACTCTGTTTCACCAGTAGCAGCACGCCAAGCAATAAGGTTTTTGTCGCCAGCAGCCCAGTCTTCCATCATAATTCTTGAGAATTCGCCAGACAAAATATCATCCATGTGCTTGATAAACAAAGGACGCATGATGTCTTTCAATTCTTCTGTCAATTTGAAAGCTTCAATTTTAGCAGCATTCGACAATCGATCCATCATATTGGTGATACCACCTATTTTCAATGCTTCTGTAATCACTTCCCAACCGTATTGCACTAATTTAGAAGCATATCCTTTATCTATTCCTTTTTCCACCATTTTGTTGAAAGAAAGAATAGAACCTGTTTGAAGCAATCCACAAAGAATGGTTTGTTCGCCCATCAAGTCAGATTTTACTTCTGCCACAAATGAAGAGTGAAGTACACCTGCTTTGTGACCACCAGTACCCACGCAATAAGCTTTGGCAATTTCTAGTCCATCACCATTAGGGTCGTTTTCGGGGTGAACAGCAATAAGAGTAGGTACGCCAAAACCGCGAAGGTATTCGGCACGAACTTCAGATGCTGGAGATTTAGGTGCAATCATCACCACAGTAATATCCTTGCGGATTTTGGTGCCTTCTTCCACAATATTGAAACCATGAGAATACGACAGACAAGCACCATGTTTCATTAAAGGCAACACAGCATTTACCACAGAAGTATGTTGTTTATCTGGAGCTAGGTTAGAAACTAAGTCAGCTGTAGGAATCAATTCTTCGAAAGTACCCACTTTAAAACCATTTTCAGTAGCATTTACGTATGATGCACGTTTGTTGTCAATAGCTTCTTGACGTAATGCATACGACACATCAAGACCGCTATCACGCATATTTTGTCCTTGAGCCAAACCTTGAGCACCACATCCGATGATTACGATTTTTTTCCCTACAAGTTTTTTAACTCCATCAGCGAATTCGCTGTTTGCCATAAAATCACATTTACCCAACTCTTGAACTTTTAAGCGATGAGGAAGTGAACTGAAATAATTTGCCATTTTGTTTGAATTTTTATCCAGGTCAGAATGTTTTATATATTTGACCTAAAATTACTAATATTGATGATTATTTTTTTAGATTTTCTAATTTTTTAATATTTTCGAGCATGTCTGAAAGTCTTTCTACTTTAGATTTTGTGATTGCTACACGTCCAGAGCGTACAAATTGAAGAACTCCTACTGTCTCACTTAGCTCTTCAAACAATTCTTGAGTCTCAGCATAATGACCAGCTTTTTGAAGAACAACAAAATCAGCATTCATTTCCATAATTCGTATCCTATATTGACGAATCATATCTTCCAAAGAGCCTTTTTTCAATAACTTATCAGTAGCTATTTTGTAAAGAGCTATTTCTTGATGTACCAGTTCGTCATCGGTATTGTAATAGGACTTCAAGATATCAATTCGTTTATCTATTTGTTGAACTACTTTAGCAACAACATCTTCTGTTGAGAACAATGTAATTGTAAATTTATGAATCCCTTTAATAGCAGACGGAGAAACTGATAAAGTTTCAATATTGATGGCTCTACGAGTAAATATAATAGTGATTTGCCCTAGTAAACCAACAGTATTTTCAGAGAAAACTGTTATTGTATATAATTTTTTTTCCATATTCTTTTGATTCTAATTCAAATTGCAGAATTGAATGTAATTAAAATTCGTAAACCATTTCGGCAACACATGCTCCTGCAGGAACCATTGGGAAAACCATTCCTTTAGTTTCAACATTTACAACCAGAATATATGGTTTATCATCTTTCAACATATCGGCTATAGCAGCATCTAATTCTTCTCTTTTGAATACCTCTGTAGCATCAATTCTGTATGCCTTTGCAATGGATATAAAATCTGGATTTTGCATTGCTGTAAAAGAGTATCTTTCATCAAAAAACATTTCTTGCCATTGACGTACCATTCCAAGATAATGATTATTAAGAATAATCAATTTTACACCTATTTGCTCTTGCATGATGGTTCCTAATTCTTGCATAGTCATTTGAAAACCACCATCTCCATTAAACGAACATACTACACGATCTGGAGCACCAACCTTTGCTCCCATCGCTGCTGGTATACCAAATCCCATAGTTCCAAGGCCACCGGATGTTACCATGCTTCTACCTTGAGTAAAATTAAAGTATCGTGCTGCAATCATCTGATTTTGACCTACATCTGTCACCAATACAGCTTTATTTTCTGTTGCCTCAGATATCTTTCTAACAACTTCACCCATAGTAATTTCACCATCAACAGGATGTACTTCACGTTCAATTACTTTGTCAAATTCAAGTTGATTGTATTGCTCAAAACTCTTGATCCATTCATCGTGCTTATTTGGGTTCACTTTATCTATCAAAGCTGGTAAAGTTACTTTTACATCTCCTAATACTGGGGCATGTACTGCTACATTTTTTCCAATTTCGGCAGGGTCAATATCAAGGTGAATCACTTTTGCTTGTTTGGCATACCGATTCAAATCACCAGTAACCCTGTCATCAAAACGCATACCTATTGCAATAAGCACATCGCATTCATTGGTTTTCATATTGGGTGCTACATTTCCATGCATACCTAAAAATCCCATATTCAAATGAAAATCAGTTGGCATTGCCGAACCACCTAACAAAGTCCAAGCGGCTGGAATACCAGTTTTGTTCAAAAACTTCATCAATTCTGTTTCGGCACCACCAAGCGTAACACCTTGTCCTACAAGAGCTAATGGTTTTTTAGCTGAATTGATCAATGAGGCAGCTTCTTCTATTTGACTTTCAATTATGGGAGTATAAGGAATATAACTTCTAATAAAGTTACAAGGTTTATATTCAAAGTCTACATCTTGAAATTGAGCATTTTTTGCAATATCCAACACTACGGGACCAGGTCTACCCGAACGTGCAATATAAAATGCTCGAGCTACTGCCCAGGCTATATCTTCTGCTTTACGAACTTGAAATGCCCATTTCGTAACAGGTGCAGTAATACCCACTACATCAATCTCTTGGAAAGCATCAGTCCCAAGTAGTGGTGCAGCCACTTGACCCGTAATTACTACCAATGGTGTACTATCTAACATTGCATCTCCTATACCTGTGATGGTATTGGTTGCACCAGGACCAGAAGTAACTAAACATACACCAACTTTACCCGATACACGTGCATATCCTTGTGCTGCATGAATTGCGCCTTGTTCGTGACGTGTTAAAATGTGATTTATTTGATTGTGATAATCATATAAAGCATCAAATACTGGCATAATAGCACCACCAGGATAACCAAAGATTGTATCCACACCCTCACAAATAAGCGAACGTATGAATGCATCAGAACCTTTAATTTTATTGTTGTTTTCCATTTTTTCTTGTGATTAATTATGAAAGGCTTAAAAATTGAGAGATTAAACTCATTGGATTAAGCGAATTTCAAATCAGTTATCGTGCTTATTTAAATTAAATATGGGTCAATTTTAGATTGACAAATTTCTTGATAATATAATTTTTACTGTAAAATAAAACATCTTAAAAAACTAATTCCAAGTATTATTAATGATGATTGGTTTCCTAAACTCATTCAATCATTCTCACGGCCCCTTTATCAGCGGAGCTTACCATACTTGCATAAGCCCTAAGTGCTTTGCTAACGACTCTATTTCTATCTTTGGGAGTAAAGGCTGCTTTACCTCGAGCTATTTCAGCTTCACGGCGTTGAGCTAACTCTTCATCACTCAAGCGAACATTGATAGTACGGTTAGGGATATCTATTTCAATAATATCGCCATCTTGTACCAAACCTATATTACCACCCGCTGCTGCTTCTGGGGAAATATGTCCTATTGACAAACCAGATGTACCACCTGAAAAACGGCCATCGGTAATCAATGCACACTCCTTACCCAAATGTTTAGACTTAATATAAGAAGTAGGGTATAACATTTCTTGCATTCCTGGACCTCCTTTAGGACCTTCATGGGTAATTACCACCACATCACCTGCTACTACCTTACCACTCAAAATTCCTTTACAAGCAGTATCTTGTGAACTGAAAACTTTGGCTGGTCCAGTAAATGTCCATATACTTTCATCAACTCCTGCAGTCTTAATCACACAACCATCAAATGCAATATTACCTTTCAAAATTCCAAGACCACCATCTTTGGTATATGCATTTGCCATGTCACGAATACAGCCTTTGGATCTATCCGTATCTAAAGACTCATATTGTTCATTTTGCGATCCCATTACCAAATTAAATTTATGAGCAGGAGCACTTTTGTAAATTTCTATCGCTGCATCACTTACATTCTCACTAACAATATCATATTTTTGTATAGCTTCACCTAGTGTATTACCATCTACCCTTACAACTGAAGTATCCAACAATCCACCCTTTGACAATTCAGCTAATATTCCCAGAATACCTCCAGCACGATTAACATCTTGGATGTGATATTTTGGCGAATTTGGAGCCACTTTACATAAACATGGTGTTGTACGTGAGAGTGCATCAATATCCTCCATCGTAAATTGAACCTCTGCTTCGTGAGCAATAGCTAAAATATGTAAAATAGTATTAGTCGACCCACCCATAGCAATATCAAGTGTCATTGCATTTTGGAAAGCTTCACGAGAGGCTATAGAACGGGGCAATACAGATGTATCACCATCTCTGTAATACTTATAGGCGTTGTTTACAATAATTTTAGCAGCATCTACAAACAGTTTTACTCGATTGGCATGAGTCGCTACAATGGTACCATTACCTGGTAGTGCAAGTCCAATAGCTTCATTCAAACAATTCATTGAATTGGCAGTAAACATACCAGAACAAGAACCACAGGTAGGACAAGCTGCTTTTTCTACCTTACTTACTTGTTCATCAGAAACACTGTCGTCGGCTGCCTGTACCATGGCATCAACAAGATCCAAATGTTTACCATCCAATTCTCCAGCCTCCATTGGGCCACCCGAAACAAATATTGTTGGGATGTTTAATCGCATAGTAGCCATTAACATACCTGGTGTTATTTTATCACAATTGCTGATACAAATCATGGCATCTGCCTTATGAGCATTCACCATATACTCTACACTATCTGCAATGATATCACGCGAGGGTAATGAATAAAGCATACCGTCATGACCCATAGCTATACCATCATCTATGGCTATGGTATTAAATTCTGCAGCAAAACAACCCATTTTCTCTATCTCAGCCTTTACCATTTGACCTATATGATGAAGGTGTGCATGACCAGGAACAAACTGAGTAAATGAATTAACTATTGCAATAATTGGTTTTTTAAATTGGTCATCGGTCATCCCATTAGCTCTCCACAAAGAACGAGCACCTGCCATTTTACGACCACCAGTACTAGTATTACTACGTAACTCCATATTATTCTAAGTATTTATACTACAAATCGTTTTAAAATCTAAGAAAGTAAAACATAAAATTGAATTCAGAACCCAACAGGATAATGATTTATTTCATTCTAATGCCGTTTTAGTTTCAATCAGTAATGTTATTCAAATAAAAAACCTTTCTCCGAAAAGGTGAGAAAGGTTTTAGTTGTATAAATTGACACTAGTTTTCGTAACCATCCTCACCTCTGATTTTTGACCAAAAGTAACACGACGTTTACAAGTGAAATATTTTGATTCATGTATTCCATTTTCAATTTTTGTCATGCAAAGATACTCCAAGAATTTGATTCATCAAAAAAAATGTAAGAAATATTTCTCAATTTTCTGTCAATTATAATTAAACAATGAGATTTTGTATTAAAAAAATTAAATCAATCAAATTTTATAAATCGATTAAACAATATGAACAGTAAAATTGTAGTACATTTGTAAAATAGATTTCAAAAGAATGGTGAAAAAAGAATATATCTATCTCAATAAAATAGACTCTCCTAGCGATTTAAAAGCTATAAAAAAGGAAAATCTTACTGATGTTTGCAATGAGTTGAGACAATTTATTATTGATGAAGTATCCAAAAATCCTGGACATTTAGGTTCAAGTCTAGGAGTTGTAGAACTCACCGTAGCACTTCACTATGTATTTAACACTCCATACGATAGAATTGTTTGGGATGTTGGTCATCAAGCATATGCTCACAAAATAATTACAGGTCGAAGAAATTTATTCCATACAAATCGAAAATTTAAAGGACTAAGTGGTTTCCCTTCACCTAAAGAAAGCAATTACGATTCATTTGGTGTAGGTCATTCATCCACTTCGATTTCGGCCGCACTAGGTATGTCAGTAGCATCTATTTTACAAAATGAAAACAGACAAGTAGTAGCCGTAATTGGTGACGGAGCTATGACAGGAGGATTGGCTTTTGAAGGCTTAAATAATGCCTCTATGAGTAAAAATAATTTGTTAATCATCCTCAACGATAACCAAATGGCTATCGACCCTATAAGGGGTGGTTTTACTCAATATCTTGTTGACATTACCACGTCTCGAACCTATAACAAAATACGTTACAAGGCATATAATTTCTTAAAAAAATGGAATTTTATCACTGAAGAAAGCAAAGGTGATATCATTCAATTTAATAATTCAATAAAAGCGACTCTTACCAAACAACACAATATATTTGAAGGACTTAACATACGCTATTTTGGTCCTGTAGATGGACATGATATTGATGGTTTGATTCGAATTCTTGATGAAATAAAAAATTTTGAAGGTCCAAAAGTCATTCATTGTATCACAAAAAAAGGTAAAGGTTATGAACCTGCAGAGAAATCAGATACTGGTTGGCATGCACCTGGAATGTTTGATGTAGAAACAGGAGAATTAAATACATCCAAAGCACCAACAGCTTGCGCTCCTTTGTTTCAAGAAGTATTTGGTGAAACCCTCCTTGAGTTAGCAAAATTAAACCCAAAAATTATGGCTATTACTCCTGCCATGCCTTCTGGATGCTCCATGACCATCATGCAAAAAGAATTACCAGAACGTGTATTTGATGTAGGAATTGCTGAAGCTCATGCAGTTACTTTTTCTGCTGGGATGGCAAAGGATGGCTTATTGCCATTTTGTAATATCTATTCTTCATTCATGCAAAGGGCATATGATAATGTCATTCATGATGTAGCATTGCAAAATCTAAATGTTGTTTTTTGTTTGGATCGTGCTGGTATAGTTGGCTCTGATGGTGCTACTCATCACGGCATATTTGATATTCCTTACATGAGATGTATACCCAATGTAATTGTTGCTGCTCCTCGTAACGAGATTGAACTTCGCAATTTGATGTACACAGCTCAGCTAGAACCTACTGGACCTTTTGCAATCAGATACCCAAGAGGAAAAGGTCATATTATTGATTGGAAACAAGATATGAAGAAAGTGCAAATAGGCAAAGGCGAAATGATAAAACATGGCACAGACTTGGCAATATTAACCATAGGGACAGTGGCACATCCTGCTTCAAAAGCAATATTAAGAGCAGAAGCGGAGATTAGTATTTCGATAGCACATTACGACTTACGATTTGTAAAACCTCTTGATACTGAATTACTTCATAATATAGCTCAAAAATACAACTATATTATTACAATTGAAGATGGAGTTATAGATGGAGGATTTGGTAGTGCAATTCTAGAGTTTATGTCTGATAATCAGTACCAACCTAACATCATTCGTATGGGCATTAACGACACCTATGTAGAACATGGTACTCCCGAACAATTATATGCTTTGCTTGGACTAGATGAAAATGGGATATTTGATAAAATCTTTAAATTATCAAAAAAATTTTCATTAGTACATTAAGCGTTCAGAAAAATTCAGAAAAAATTCCTAAACAACTAAAGTCTATCTGAACCGAATAATGATCTCTGTCGGATTAATTTCTAATCATTAATACACTCCATAAATCTACACAAAAAACAATATTTCATATATTTGTAACATTAAATTTAGCTTTTTTTACCACCTTTGTATAAAAAAATAGAGATATGTTTTGGTATGAAGAAGAGGTAAAGCAGTTAGAGAACAAAGCGATTTTACCAAAAAACAATAAAAAAAGAGTTGTCTTTTATGGCAGTTCATCTTTTACACTTTGGAAATCGATTCAAAAGGATTTTCCTCAATTTGATGTTATCAATCAGGCCTTTGGTGGCTCAACCCTAGCTTCTTGCTGTTGGTTTTTTGAACGTATAATACCTCGTTGTCAACCCGACATTATCGTAATCTATGCTGGCGATAATGATTTAGGTGATAGGCGACATCCAGAAGAAGTCTTCCTCAACTTTCAAAACATGATGCAATTAATCAATAAGCATTGTGGCAATATTCCAGTTGGGTTTGTTTCAGTAAAAAACTCCATTTCTCGCTTGCATATATTTGATTCCATCAAGTATACAAACAAAATTATCAAAGCAGAAATTGAAAAAAACCATCCTAATTGCACTTATTTAGAAATAAATGAAGCAATGTTTAAAAATGGTGCTATCAATACCTCCTATTTTGAGGCTGATGGTCTGCATTTGAGTAAAGCTGGATATACACTCTGGAAGAAAAAAATTCACGAACTGTTTTTAAATCAATTCATCCTTTCAAAGGAAGCAAATCAATAGCCTCAAAATTTAAGCTAAAATTACAGTTTATACATTTATATATTATTTTCCTTACTTGTAACTCACTAATAACCCTTATTAAAACTGAGAATCTTCATTTTTCATGAATCGAGAATATCACAAATGGTTTAGTCCTAATCTTAGAAGAACAATGGAACTTTTGGTATTTGGACATAGTGGAGTTAAAGTATTGTTTTTTCCAACTCGAACTGCTCGATTCTATGATTATGAAGACTGGAAAGTGATAGAATCTATACAACATTGGATCGACAACGGTCTTATTCAAGTCTACTGTGTGGATAGTATTGACCAAGAGAGTTTCTATTGTTTTTGGGCTCATCCCAAAGGTAGAATTCAACGTCATGTAGAATACGAATCCTATATTTTGGATGAAGTAATGCTTTTTGCAAATGGAAAAAACAACAACTCGCAATGGCTTTCAATGGGTTGTAGCATGGGTGCCTATCATGCTATCAATATTTCGTTCAAACATCCACATTTATTTTATAAAGTAATAGCATTAAGTGGACGCTACGATCTAACGACAAACATAGGTATGTTCGTCGATTTATTGGATGGCTATTACAGTGATGCTGTTTATTACAACTCACCCAGTCACTTTGTACCTAATATCCAAGAAGGCGAACAACTTGACTCACTACGAAAACTGGATATAACCATAGTATGTGGTAACGAAGATGTATTTATCCAAAACAACAGAGAGTTTAGCCAAACTTTGTGGAATAAAGGCATAAACCATAGATTTTACGAATGGGATGGACTAGTTCACAAAGCAAAATACTGGAGACAAATGCTCCCTATGTATCTGTAAACTTGACTTTTAAGATTTTACCATCCAGTACAAATTATCGCTTTCAACTGGTTTAACAATTCGAAATAGTTTCTACCTTTTGTGTTAATTTATTAGGAATTAATACATGCAAGCTGACAAAAAAAAAGTTGCAATTATCGGTGCATGTGTTGGTGGTATTACCACAGCTATTCTTCTTGCACAAGAAGGTTACAAAGTTGACGTATATGAAAAAAATCCTTTTGCCGGTGGCAGATGTGGACAGATGACCAAAGATGGACACCGTTTTGATATTGGCGCTACAATACTCCTAATGCCTTCTATTTATCGAAAGGTTTTTTCTCAAATGGGACTTGACTTGGATATGCTCACCGAGTGTGAACCCTTGAATCCAATTTACAGACTCTATTTTTCTGACGGAAGTCAATTCCAATTTTCACAAAACCAAGAGGAAATGATTTCTCAAATAGAAACATTTGAAAAAGGTGCTACTCAGAAATACAAGAGTTATATTGATGAAGGATATCGCTTCTTTCAGCTTGGAATGGGAAAGTTGTTGGGCAGAAATTTCTATCATTTGTTTCAGTTCATCAACCTTAGAAGCCTAATAGCCATCATCAAACTTAAGGCTTGGGTCAAGCATACCGACTACATTTCAAACTTTTTCAGCGATCATAGACTACAAAAAGCATTCACTTTTCAAAATATTTATGTCGGTCAAAATCCTTACCAGCAGCCGGCATTTTTCTCCATGTTACCAGGAGCTGAAATTAATGAAGGTGCACTTTTTCCTAAAGGTGGAATGCATAGGATTGTTACCGAATTACACAAACATGCATTGAATATTGGAGTGAATTTTCATTTTAATCAAGAGGTTACAAAATTGAGTACCGAAAATGGGAAAATATCTTCAATGACAGCAAATGGTAAATCTATACAAGCCGATATTTTTGTAGCCAATGCCGATTTACCCTATGTCTACAATCAACTTCTACCATTCGAAAATGCTACACATCGTATTAACAAAATGAAATATTCATGTTCGGCAATGGTATTTCACTGGGGAGTGAGAAAAAAGTATTCTCAATTGGCTCATCACAGCGTTTTCCTTTGCGATCCCTACAAAGAAGGAATGGATAAAATATTCAATGAGAAATCACTTTCATCCTCCCCTAGTTTTTATATTCACGCTCCCGCTACTACTGATAAAGATGCAGCACCTGGAGGTGAGGAATCACTCTCTGTTATTATCCCAATGGGTCACATTGATACAAAAAAATATCAAAACTGGGAGGAACTGAAATCTACGACTCGTAAAGCTGTGATCAAGCGACTGAAGGAAACTGGGATGACAGATATTGAAGAGAATATAAAATTTGAAATCTGTTTTACTCCAAAAACTTTTGAGAGTTATTGTCATGTAGCTCGGGGAGCTGTATTCGGTAGCATCAGTCATACACTCTTACAAATGGGATATTTTCGTCCACACAACCAACACAGAAAATTCAAAAACCTCTACTTTACAGGTGGTAGCACGCATCCCGGAAATGGAGTACCATTGGTACTTCTCACTGCATTATTTACCAGTCAAAGAATATTGAAGAACAACCCATCATGAACCAAACTGACACAAAAAAAATCTGTATTGATATTATAAACAAAATAGATTTTGAAAAAGTAGTTGACCATCCAAATATTCTTATAGCGGCTCAACTCTGGGACGAAGAACGGTATCAAGCAGCCAAAGTATGCTACAAGTTTATGCGAGCGATTGATGATTTGATTGATGATCACAAAACCATTCACTCTACCATTTCAGACGAGCTGAAAGACGTTTTTGAATATAAAGTCAAGATATGGATTGAAACCATCATCCAATCTGACAATAGTGAATACAAAGATATTGTAGACGTGATAATGAAAATGAAAATTCCAACATGGCCATTGGAAGCATTTTCTAAATCAATGATTTACGACATTCATCATGATGGATTCCACACACTAGATGAGTTTATAGATTACGCTCAGGGAGCATCTGTAGCACCAGCAGCTATTTTTGTTCATCTCTGCGGGCTCACTCGTGAGGGTGACAATTATGTAGCACCAGCCTTCGATGTACGTGAAGTGGCTACTCCTTGAGCTATTTTTAGCTACTTGGTACACATCATAAGAGATTTTGTAAAAGACCACATACGCCATCTGAATTATTTTCCGGCTGACTTGATGGCGAAAAATGGATTATCTCTTGAGCAACTCTTGGCAATGGCACAAGGCAATGAACTAAATGCTGGTTTTAGACAAATGATCAGCGTACTTTATGAAACAGCCGACACATATCGCAAAAAGACAATAGAAGTAAAAGACAAAATCATACACCTGTTAGAACCACGATCTCAAGTAAGTCTGGAGGTTATTTTTAATCTTTATCTAATGGTTTTTGAACGCATTGACATTGAGAATGGTAGATTTACTACAGCCGAATTAAACCCTACAGCTGATGAAATAAAGGAGCGTGTACTCCTTACCAATCATAATTTTAAGTAACAAATTGAATACTTATCTATATACCATTCTATTTCAAGTGTAGTAGCTTCTTTGTATCTTTGCACGTATTTAACAAAATTTCTATTTCACTTTTCATTCTACATTTTTCAATTTTATAACTATGTCTGACGATAAAAAAGTAATTTTCTCAATGGTGGGAGTCAGTAAGACTTTTCCTCCTCAAAAAAAAGTATTGAACAACATTTACCTATCATTTTTTTACGGTGCCAAAATTGGTATCATCGGTCTCAATGGTTCGGGTAAATCTACCCTGCTTAAAATTATTGCTGGAGTAGAAAATTCATATGACGGTGAGGTAGTCATTTCACCAGGCTATTCGGTAGGTTATTTGGAACAAGAGCCCAAACTTGACCCATCCAAAACCGTAAAAGAAATAGTACAAGAAGGTGTCCAAGAAATTGTAGACATGATAGCGGAATATGATAAAATCAACGAACAATTTGCTGAGCCTGATGCCGATTTTGATAAATTGATAGCACGTCAAGGTGAATTGCAAGAACTGCTTGACAATGTGGACGCATGGAACTTGGACAACAAACTGGAACGTGCCATGGATGCACTCCGCTGCCCACCCGAAGATGCCCTTGTTGAGCACCTATCAGGAGGTGAACGTCGTCGTGTTGCTCTTTGCCGCCTGTTACTTCGTCAGCCTCAAATTCTCCTACTCGATGAACCTACCAACCACCTTGATGCCGAATCTGTAGATTGGTTGGAGCAACACCTTCAGCAATATGCTGGCACCGTGATTGCCATCACGCACGACCGCTATTTCCTTGACAATGTAGCAGGATGGATATTGGAACTAGACCGTGGTGAAGGTATTCCTTGGAAAGGCAACTACTCATCATGGCTAGAGCAAAAAACCGCACGTATGGCGCAAGAAGAAAAGCAAGCTAGCAAACGTCGCAAAACTTTGGAACGCGAACTTGAATGGGTACGTATGGCACCAAAAGCACGTCAAGCCAAAGGAAAAGCACGTCTAGAAGCTTATGACCGACTGATGAACGAAGACCAAAAAGAACGTGAAGAAAAATTAGAACTATTTATTCCCAATGGACCTAGACTGGGAAACAAAGTAGTGGAAGCAATTAACGTAGGTAAGGCATTTGGTGAAAAACTGCTTTTTGACAATCTTAACTTTATGCTACCACCAAACGGTATTGTCGGAATTATTGGGCCTAATGGTGCCGGTAAAACTACGCTTTTCCGCATGATGATGGAACTCGAAAAAGCCGACAAAGGGACTTTTGACGTAGGAGAAACCGTAAAAATTGGATACGTGGATCAAAGTCACACTGATATTGACCCTGAGAAAACGGTGTATCAAGTTATTTCAGGAGGTACTGAATTTATCCGCGTTGGTGGAAAGGAAATCAATGCTCGTGCCTACCTGTCGCGTTTCAACTTTGCTGGTGGTGATCAAGAGAAACTATGTGGCGTTCTATCTGGTGGTGAGCGCAATCGCCTTCATTTGGCACTCACCCTCAAATCAGAAGCCAACGTACTACTCCTCGATGAGCCAACCAACGACATAGATGTGAATACACTACGTGCGCTGGAAGAAGGTTTGGAAGCTTTTGCAGGATGTGCTGTAGTCATCTCACACGACCGCTGGTTCCTAGATCGTATCTGTACTCACATCATCGCATTCGAAGGTAACTCCGAAGTGTTCGTGTTCCAAGGTTCCTACTCCGAATACGAAGAAAACAAACGCAAAAGACTCGGTGACGAAGGACCAAAACGAATCAGGTATAAGAAGTTGATTGGGTGAGAGATGTATTGGTAAATTTGTCTTACTTGGCTGTATTTTATCATCTGTCAGTGCTTTCAATTAATCACGAAGGGATGTCATTAGTGTAGAAGATAATGCACAAACAAAAAACAAACCCCGAAAGGATGAAATAATTTATCATATTTTGTTATCACCCCTTCGGGGTTTCTTAATTTCTCAAAATAATCTTTCTACAATAATATCAGCCATTCTGGCTTAAATGCAAAACTCAGAGGTCAAAATTGATAACATATCAATATCGGATTTCGATAAATCCCGAAGGGATGTCATTATTGTAGAAGATAGTGCGCAAACACAAAACAAACCCTGAAGGGGTGACATTTAAACAACATATTATGCCTGGAACATATTCACAAATCTACATCCAAATCGTTTTTGCCGTTAAAGGTCGTGAAAACCTTATTGGCAAAAAGTGGAAAGAAGAATTATACAAATACATTTCAGGCATAATTACCAATAAAGGTCACAAATCTATTATTATAAATGGCACAAGTGACCATGTCCATGTATTTCTAGGACTTAAACCATCAATGTCAATTTCAGACCTTGTACGAGACATTAAAAATAATTCATCCAATTTTGTAAACGATAAGAAATTTGTAACTGGTAAATTTTCTTGGCAAGAGGGTTATGGGGCATTTTCATATTCACAGTCACACATCGAAAATGTGTATAATTACATTCTTAACCAAGAAACTCATCATCATAGAAAAACCTTTAAAGAAGAGTATTTGGAAATACTTGAAAAGTTTCAAATTGATTTCAATGAAAAATACTTATTTGAATGGATTGAATAATATCACCCCTTCGGGGTTCATAATTTCTCAAAAATCATCCATCTACAATAATATCAGCCATTCTGGCTTAAATGCAAAACTCAGAGGTCAAAATTGATAACATATCAATATCGGATTTCGATAAATCCCGAAGGGATGTAATTATTGTAGAAAATAACACACAAATACATATCAAAATCCCGAAGGGATGTCATTAATGTAGAAGATAATGCACAAACAAAAAACAAACCCCAAAGGGGTGAAATAATTTATCATTTTTAACAACAAACTCGCCCCAAGAAATAATCTTGAGGCGAGTTTTATTTATCACTTGTTAAGTTCTCTACTATCTTACATTCCGTCTTCGATATTCCACACAAAAGCGCGTATACCCATCACATCAGAAGTAGCGTCAAGTGCTTTCAGGTCTTGTAGTATCTGCTTCACTTTCTCATCTTCCACGATACTCATGATAGCTGAGTTTAATGAAGGCCAAGCATGATTCCCGAATCGAGGTTCTCCATCCTTGGTTCCCCTACCCTGTACGTGTTCCCAACCTGTAAATCCACGCACATTATTGCCTCTTAAAATATCGAGCACTTGTTCGTAATATGCTTGGTCGAATGATATAAATATTGATTTCATATTTTTTTAATTTTGCTCTTAGCCCTTAAAAGAGATAAGAGTATGCTGTTAGTAAATTACATTTCTAGTTTTGATAATTCTTTAACTTGTGCTTCACGTAGATTGCGTCTATGCTTACGTTTCACACCATTACCAGCAAAAATGGCATAGATAGTAGGAACTACAATCAATGTTAGAAGTGTCGATACGGTCAAACCTCCAATAACTGTAATTGCCATTGGTCTCCACATTTCAGAACCTTCACTCTTGCTAATAGCCAGTGGCAACATACCCAAGATAGCAGTAAGTGTAGTCATCAATACTGGACGAAGACGTGATTTTCCACCCTTCACCACCGCTTGTATCACACCCATACCGCGTTCACGGTTGAGGTTGATATAATCCACAAGTACAATACCGTTTTTCACCACAATACCCACGAGCATAATCACACCAACGAAAGTCATCACATTAAACGTAGAACCAGTGATACCAAGTGCTAAAATCACACCAGAAATACCAAACGGCACTGAAAACATAATGATAAATGGATAGGTAAGCGACTCAAACTGTGATGCCATTACGATAAACACCATCAATACAATAATCATCAAAAGACTACCCAAATCAGAGAATGATTCCTGTTGATCTTTGTAGGATCCACCAATCTTGGTATAAACATCTTGCGGCACATCTACTTGAGCCAACTCAGCATTCAAATCCTTAACCACCTTATCTAGCGTAGCACCAGACACTGATGAAGAGATAGTAACGATACGCTGACGGTTTTTACGGTCGATAGTCGGCGGTGTGAATTTTTCTACTACCTTACCTAAATCTTTAAGGCGTATGGACTGTCCTTGTTGATTATAAATCATGATATTTTCTACATCTTCAATCGACTTTTTAAACTCTGGAGCGTAGGATACCACTATGTTATATTCCTCACCATCTTCACGATATAGCGATGCAGTCATACCATTAATACGGTTATTCAGATAGTTTGATGCAGTAGCTACATTCAATCCATTGGCAGCCAATTTTTCTCTATCAAACTCTACTTGGAATTCAGGTGTATAATCCTGACGACTCAAAGTGACGTTTACCAATCCTTTAACCTTCTTCATACGCTGCATCATTTCGGCAGCCACTTTATCGGTACTTTCAAAATCAAAACCGTAAATTTCCAGATCTAATGTTGACTCTCCTCCCATCATATTCATACCTCCACCCGGAGTAACAATATATTTCTTTATTTCTGGCATCTGGTCAATATCGTGACGCATACTGTCGCTCAACTCAAAGATGGAACGTTTTCTAGTTTTAAGCGGAGTCATTTTTATAGAGAAAGATGCAAGATTGGCACCATTGGCTTGGAGTGAACCCCAAACATTTCTACTACTGGCTTGACCCACATTGAAGTTGATCATTTCCATCTCAGGATATTTATTTTTCCATAGCTTCACCAGTTTTGTTGCCGCTTCTCTAGTGAGCTCCATGCGAGTACCTACAGGCATTTCTACACTTGCCGCTATTCTACTATTGTCTTGTGCTGGAAAGTTTTCGGTTCCAATAAAACCTAAAATTGCAGGCATCAAACTTAGAATGAAAAACAAAGTTGCCAGTCCCATTACTGTCCATCTATGTCGAGCACCCCAATTCACTATTTTTGCGTAGGAATTATCTAACCAATCCAAGAATCTTTCAATCGGACCATATATATTGTTGAAAACTTTGCTCCTTTTGGGATTTAGACGCATCATCTGTGAAGCCATCATCGGTGTTAGCGAAAGTGCACAAATCATGGAAACAGTAATGATAATTGTCACCATCCAACCTAACTGCGCAAACATCACTCCAGCCATACCAGGTATCATCGTCAATGGGAAAAACACTGCTATGATGGTCAAAGTAGATGCTATGATGGAAAGTGCAACTTCGTTGGTTCCGTGAATAGCTGCACTTTTTGGTCGGCTGCCACGTTCAATATGTGTGGTAATATTTTCGAGTACCACAATGGCATCATCCACCACCAAGCCTATAGCCAAAGACATAGAACTTAGTGAGATGATATTAATGGTACCCCCTGTAAACCCGAGATAAATAAATGCCGCAATCAATGAAACCGGTATAGTGAGGATAATGATGATGGTTGCTCTCCATCTACCTAAGAAAAACAACACTACCAACATTACAAATATCAATGCATATACCACAGTTTCGGTCAAACCATCAATTGTTTGAATGATACTATCAGAGGTATCAAAAGCAATATCTAATTTGATATCGGAAGGGAGATTCTTTTGAATTTCAGGCAATTGCTTTTTTATAGCCTCGGCAATTTGTACCGTATTGGCACCTGATTGTTTTTGCACGATAATAGAGGCTCCTTGTTTATCATTGGTAAAACTCTGTTGAATTCTTTCCTCATGATTGTCTTGTATAGTGGCTACATCAGATAAAAAAATTGATTTTCCACCGTAATTACCTACCACAATTTTATTCAAATCCGATGGATCTTTATATTCTCCCTGTACACGTAATGAATAGGTTTGACTACCCACATCCAACGAACCAGCAGGTGTGTTTTTATTCTCCAATCGTACGCTTTGAGACAATTGCTCAATGCTAAGATGGTAGGCTTCCAGTTTTACTGGGTCTACATAAACTTGAATTTCGCGCTGAGGTGCCCCCAAAATAGAAACCGAACCAACACCGTTGATACGCGCTAAAGGATTGGCTACGTTATTATCCAAAATCTTATACAACCCAGGCAAACTTTTTTCGGCTGTTGCAGTGAGCATCAATACTGGAATCATATCGGTACTAAACTTAAATATCACAGGGTCACTCACCGACTCAGGTATAAAAGTTTTCACCATATCTAGCTTATTTCTCACATCATTTGTCACTACATTTATATCCAAGCCATATTCAAACTCCAATGTAATAATCGATCTATTTTCTTTAGAAGTTGAATTGATGCTCTTAAGATTGGAAACCGTATTTAGGGAGTTTTCCAAAGGTCGTGTAACATTCGTTTCTACATCCGATGCACTTGCACCGTCGTAGGTAGTGATTACCATAATTGAATTGGTTTCAATCTTTGGGAGTAAATCTATTGGTAATTTTCTAAAAGCAAACAAACCCAACACAATAACACCCACAAAAATTAGGGCTGTCATAACGGGTTTCTTTACCGCACTTTCATATAAACTCATATTCTTGGTGTTTATTTATTTACTATTTTACTACTGATACTTCACAACCATCTGTAAGCTTTGATTGCCCCGATACCACAATCTTATCACCAGCCTTCAAACCTGATAATACTTCCACGTCCGAATCAAATCGTCTCCCCACTTCTACCTGTCTTAGTTCTACTGTGTTATCTTTGAGAAGATAAACAAACCTAGTCCCGGAACCAGTTTGTTTTACTATAGCCAAATCAGAAACCAATACGCGTTTAGCCTTACCGAATTCAAACGTAGCACGAGCAAACATTCCTGGTAATATTTTAGAACCTGGATTACTAAGCTTTATTTCTACTGAAAACGTACGTGTTTTTTCGTCTATGGTAGGATAAATTAGACTTACCTTTCCTTCGAAATGCGAAGACTGTAATACATCAAATTTCACCTCAACTGGCAAACCAATTTTAACTTGTGAATAAAACGATTCAGAAATATTTACGACAATCTTAACAGGATTGATTTGCATGACCGTAAGAATTGGTTGCTGCACCGAGCTCATATCTCCATCATCAAAATTTCGTGCAGTTATTACACCCGTTACAGGGCTAAGTAGTGTGGTATTTTCAGTCTGATTTTTTAGATTATTTTCAGCCACATCCACTTGAAGTTTAGCGTTTTCAAGTTCTTGCTGAGAAGCGCCTCCTACTGTAAATAATTCCTTTGTACGCTTGTACATTTTCTTCATATTATCTATTTGAGTCTCGAGTGTGGAAAGGTTTACAGCATCCATTTGAACCAATTTCTGACCCTTCACTACATGTGAGCCAACTTTAACAAATATCTCACGAATACGACCTGGAGCAGATGGAGAAATATTGTTTTTAACTTCTGGTTGTACAGTAGCAGTTAGTTCGTAGGTTTGCTCTACATCGCGTTCAACAGATTCTTGTATTTTTACTTTGGGCAATTGTTGCACGTCCTCTTTTACTTCTTTCTTTTTACAAGAAACCAGTAACATTGATAATGCTACAACATAAATACTTACTTGAGTTATTCGTTTCATATCTATTTATTTTAATGTTTTTATTATTTTTTGGTTTCGGTTAAATTAGTTCCTAATAATTTCTCCAAATCAGCTTTTGCAGATAAATAGTCAAATATCGACTGATTATATTGTAGTCCTGCCTGAATATATGCAAGTTCTGAATTAGTCAAATCTAAGTAAACACCAGCACCTACTTCATATCTTTTTTGTGCAATCAACAATCCTTTCTCTGCTTGACGTAGCCCCTCTTTATCTGATTCAAACTTTTCAATGGTCTTTTTAATATTATCTAATGAAGATAACACCTGAACTTCCAACGAACGTTTTAGATTCTCACGTCTCTCTTTTTGTTCTTCCAACTGTATTTTCAATTGTTTTTCTTTATATAATCTAGCACCTCCCTGAAAAATTGGAATGGAAAGCGAAACAGCAAAACTAGACACTGGATAAAATTTATAGTCTTTTAATGCCATCGCATTCATACCCATAGTTTGATATTGATAGTTATAATTAGCCATAATCGTAGGCCACCATCCTGCTTGCTGAATTTTGAGAGCATGCTCCAACTGGTTAGTAGCTAAATCAAATATTTTCAAATCCGAATTATTACTAATTGATTCAGTATTTATTTTAAGTAAATCAGCGTACATTGCTATCTCAGCATCTGAAAGTTTTCCTTCTGCCATGATATTCACATTAACATCTATTCCCATTAATAATTTTAGTCTTAATAAACTATTATAGATGACACTTCTAGAAGCTACTACACTTGATTTAGCATTTCTAGCTTCCACATCGGCTCTAATCCACTCGAATTCAGATATCATACCTTGTTTATACTTTGACTCTATTAGTTTCGCATTTTGATATTTACTATCTGCCACTTTATTTAAAACCTTAAATTGCTCTTCAACTAACATTAGTCCATAGTAGGCCTTTGTTATTTGATTGATAAGGTCTATTCTTGATGCACGTGCCGATTCTAATGCTTGTTGTGCTTCAACTTCGGTCATTTTTAGTGATTCCCACAAAGTAGGCGAAACCAATGGCACATTTACAGCCACACCCATTCCAAAATTATTGTCAATGGCAAATAAAGATGCCTCATAACCTGGACCAAATCCTGGACCAAAGGCTTTTGGCAGATACATTAGTGGTTTATGAATTGCATTAGAATAAGAAGCCGAACCACTAACACTTGGGAACAAAGCTGCTAACTTTTCCTTTTTTGAATAATCTACTCGTTGAATTTCCTTGTCTGCAATTTTAATTGTTGGACTTTTGCTTAATCCAATTTCTATCGCCTTAGACAGAGAAATTGAAATTGTGTCAGATGCCTTCACCATCCTAGGTAATGTGATGCTGGCCATCAGCACAGCTGACAGTGTAATGTTTTTAAATTGTTTCAAAATCATAATATTTTAATTTTTTGTGCAAATCTATTTGTCGTTTTAAATGTAAACTATCAGAAATCGATGAATAATAGTTTTTATTCCGATAAAAAGAGTTTTAAATTTCGACTAAAAGTGAATTATTCAGTTTTGTAATAATTTTCGTCCATGTACTTCAATCCATTTTCATTCGCTATTAAATGGACAATTAAATCAATAAAAAAATCTACCAGCCTTTTCTTGGTGTATTTTTTGGGAGATAGCTCCATAATTTCAAATGACTTTTTCAATTGGATAGAATGAAAAAGTGATGTTAGTTCTAAATCCAAATCTTTTCTGTAAAACCCCTCATCTATACCCTGCTTAAGATTCATCTCAAAACCAATTTTCATTGACTCTAATTTTCTTTGTTCGTGTTTTTGATAAATTTTAGGATGGTATTTCTGCAAATCAAAGCACATTGATTGATATTCGGAATCAACATTTTTTCGTATTTCTTTGATAATAATAATCAAAGATTCGATAGCATTTTTGTCCTTTAATAGTTTTGCAAATTTTTCTTGAATTGCTAACTCTTGATAATCCAATACAGCATCTACCAAGAGATCTTTTTGTCCAAAATGAACATAAAAAGTCTTCTTTGAAATACTAAGTGTCTTGCAAATATTATCAATGGATACACTTCTAATCCCAAATTGCTGAAACATGAGTGAAGCCTCATGAATGATCTGTGTACGTAAATTATCCATATTTAGATTTAATCTTATTTCAGAGCACAAAAGTAATTAAGTTTTATAGGAGTGATCATATTTTTGAAATATATTAATATTACAAAACCATTTCAAAAATATAAACATCTGATTATCTATTATTTAAATAATTATACTTGGAAACTATTAAAAACTAAAAGTTTCTTAGTTTCCTATGAGAAACAAAAAAATCCTTGAAATTGTTCAAGGATTTTTCATAAAGAAAGTTTCAAAATTAATCTTTCCGACCATATCCATAGCCCACGCCATGACTAAAGCCTGAAGATGCTTCATCTACCCCATTGAATACTACCGACATATTATTCAACTTTTTAGTCTCATACACCTCATTGATCAACTCTACCATTTCTCTTGGTGTATAAGCTTGACGTGATACATATACTGTATTATCCACTACTCTATTAATCAAAAATGTATCAGACACCATTCCTATAGGAGCAGAATCGAGAATAATATAATCATAAGTCAATTTAAGATTATCTATCAATTCTTCCAAGCGAGTATCAATTAATAATTCGGCTGGATTTGGTGGAATAGGTCCAGCTGGAATTACATCTAAATTTGGATGAAAACCGGAAGGAATAATAATGTCATTTAATTGATAACTGTTATCAGACAAAAACAGTGTAGCTCCCTTATTTTTCGAAATATGCATATATTCACCTAACATAGGATTTCGAATATCAAGACCTACAAGTACAACTTTTTTACTTGTTAATGCCAGTGACATTGATAAATTAATTGATATAAAGGATTTACCTTCACCCGACACACTAGATGTTACCAATATAACTGGAGACTTTTTACCAGATAACATGAATTGTAAATTGGTACGAACCAAACGAAACATTTCTACTAAAGTTGAAGTATTTCCTTCTTTTACAACAACTCGTTCTGTATCCTTGCTCATAATTAAAGATCCTATATAAGGTGCTTTAATTATTTTCTTAAATTCTTTCTTATCCGAAATGGTATCATTCAGCAATTCTATTATATACAACACAACAATTGGTATAAACAATCCCAAAATAAGTCCGATACCATAAAGTATAATTCGTCGAGGTGCAATTGGTTTATTGGTTGTATAGGCAGCATCATTAATTTTTGCAGTTGGGACTGTATTTGCAAGAGAAAGAGCATTTTCCTCTCTTTTTTGCAATAAATACAAATAGAGCTTTTCCTTTATTTCTTGTTGTCGTTTAATTTCTATATACTGACGTTCTTGTGTAGGTACAGCTTTAATTTTCGAGTCAAACTGTTTTCCTTTGCTAAGTAAATCATTTTTCGAAATCTTGAGACCCTCTTTTACACTTGACATTGTTAGCAAGATATTAGCCCGCATTTCTTTCAATTGCATCTCCATTTGCGCTATTACAGGGTTTTTGTCATTTGACGACCTCATAATTCGCATTCTTTCTAATAATGCTTTGTTGTATTCTTGCATCACCGTAAGTACTGACTCATCTTTTACTCCCATATTGAGTGGCACTGTACTGTATTGATTTCTATTATCTTTGATATAGCTTTCAATATTACTTACCAAGTTCAACTGAGTTTCTATCTCTGCAAGTTTCTTCTCATAATCACTCGAAGCCTCTAAAAACAGACCTGCTTCTGATTCCAAATCGGTCAATTTGTTTACTTTTTTATATCTCTCAACCTTTAGCTCTTCATTAAGTAAGTCTGAACTTATTAATTTTAATCGCTCTTCAATAAATTTGGCTGTATTAGTTGCTAATTGGTTTTTATCAATAATTTCATCTGTATTGTATAAATCTACTAATTTATTTATAATAATTTCAGATTTTTTTGGACATGAACTTTCGGCTATTATCGAAATACCATTGGATTTTTTGTTCAGGCTAGCAACTTTGATATCTTTATTATATCTATCAATTAAGTATTTTACGGAATACGAACATATTTTATATGAAGAGTTATCATTTATTGAACCAATCTGAACCAATTTGAAATCACCATACGGAGTAGGCAATTTGGAATTTATGCTGTTTGTAGAAAAGGTTTTTGAAAATGAATTAGCTCGAATACTTATTTCATAACCAACTTTAACCTTTTCAACTTCAAACTGAATACATTCAATTTTGGTAGTATCATTGTAACAATTAGGCACTAATAATTTAATCGGAGAACTAGGATACAACTCAATGTATTTCCATCCATCTTTTTTGAAGTATTCTGTCTCTATACCAAGTTCCTTTATCATTTGACTAGTCAATGATTTAGAAACCAAAATTTGGATTTCGTCCTCAACTTCCTTCGAACTAGGAGTTGACAAACCTAATCCTGCGACCATAGACATATCCAACATACCAGCCATTCCTTTTTCTTTACGTAATGTAATGGTACTTTGAACTTTATAAATATCATTTACTGTTTTGAGGTAAACATAAACCAATGATAGGCAAATACCAACTGATAAAACAAACCAATACCATCTTCTCAAATACTTAAAAATCAATTCTTTTAAGTTAATTTCATCAATCTTCACGGGAGATGTTTCTTGCATAGAATTATTCTTTTTTATCTTTCTACTTTTTTACTATAAATTCATCACTATTTTCGAGTAACTGTAAAAATCACCGTCAATGCAGATGCTAAAGTAGATATTGTTGACAAATACAAACCTGTATTAACGTTCTCGGACGATATAGCTTTTACTTTATTAGGCTCTACATAAACAACATCATTTTGTTGTAGAAAATAGTATGGAGATCGAAAAACCTCATCGCTATTTAAATTTAACCTAACAAACTCCAGTTTGCCATTATTCTCTCTGGTTATCAATACATTTTCTCTTTTACCGAATATTGTCATATCACCTGCCAAACCCAAAGCATCCAAAACCGTAACTCGCTCATTATTGATGGAGTATTGTCCTGGCCTAGCAACTTCACCTAAAACAGTTATTTTATAATTTAAAAATTGAATGGTTACAATTGCATTTTTCAAATAAGGCGATAGTTCTTCTTTGATTCGCTTTATAGCTTGTGACTTTGTCAACCCTGCTAGTTGAATACTACCTATTACAGGGAAATTAATATTACCATTGACATCTACTAAATACGATTGCAACATTGGTGCTGCATATAGGTTTTCACTTCCTGGTGATGAGTATGATACTAAAGGGAGATTAAATGGTGCTACTGCCACAGGATCTAATCCATTGACAGAGATTGAAAGCATGTCGTTTGAACAAATTTTGGTTTCGTGTGCCTTAAAAAATGAACGATTTATTGAATCTGCAGATGTTTTTGAAACATTAGAAAAATAGGCAATTTTCTTTTGGGATGAACATGAACTCAAGAACAAAAGAACTATAAGTTTCAAACAAAAACAATATTTTTTCATGAAAAATTTTAATTTATTTAATTAAATGACAAAGGTACAAAATTTGGTATTGATTACAAAGAAAACCTAATAGTAATAACATTTTTATCACTACTCTCCTATTTACAGCTAGCCTTATTAATTCTTATATCATTTATTGGTCTATCTGCAATACCTGTTTTTACCTTTGATATTTTTTCTACAATATCCAAACCCTCAATCACTTCCCCAAACACAGTATACATTCCATCCAGATATGGAGTTCCTCCATTAGTTGTATAATCCAATCGTTGCTGAGGTGTGAACTTATAATCATTATTTGTTAGCATTAATTCATGAACCTTATTATTGATAGAATCTTCTAATTCTTTAGATAGTTGTAATTGTGACTCATTTCTCAACTTCAATACCCTTTGATAATCACGTTTAAAATTTTCTTCAATTAATTTTGACTCAATTGTTCGTTTCCTTTGCATCTCAATATCATCTAATTCCTTGTTTGAGAATACTTTGCCTTCTACAATATAAAATTGACAAGCAGAGGATCTTTTATTTGGATTTATATCATCACCCTTTCTTGCTGCAGCAAGAGCCCCCTTTTTATGATATCTTTGAGAAGCATTAATTTCGGGTGCTAAAGTATATTGAAGCCCTCCCACACCTAAGCTTGTATTTATATTTGCATTTTTTGACAAAGGGTCACCACCTTGAATCATAAAATCTTCAATGACACGATGAAACAACAATCCATTATAAAATCCTTTACGTACAAGTTTCAAAAAATTTGCCTTATGGATAGGAGTTTCATCATACAATCTTATTGTAATTTTACCAGCTGTAGTTTCCATACATATTGTAGAACATAACATTTTTTTAGAAGTACATGACATCCAAAAAACTGATACAAATACACAAAAACACAATTTTAACACTTTCATAACCAATAATTTTATCAAACAAAAATATAAAAATTGCTTATATTTCAGCAACTAAAATTAAAATTCAAAGTATATATAAATTTTTAATACTTTTGTTTATATATTTTGAATATATAGTAAAACTTAACAATGAGTAAAATAGATGATTTCACATGCTCGTATAATCTTGGAAAAAGATACATTAAATTTTTCTTTAAAAGATTCTACAGTGAATATATAGTGGTGGGAAAAGAAAATATTCCATCAAATTGCCCAGTAATATTTGCTCCTAATCACCTGAATTCGGTAATGGATGCTATTGCGATTTTAACAATTGTTTCTCAAAGAATGCCTTTGGTATTTCTTGCAAGGTCGGATGTTTTCAAAGGTGCAATATTCTCAAAAATACTTCATTTTCTTAAAATAATGCCTGCCTTTCGAATGGTAGATGGAATTAATAATTTACAAAAAAACCAAAACACATTCAATCAATGCATCAATATACTTCATAGAAAAAACTGTATCGGTATCATGCCCGAGGGCAATCAAGGCGAGCAACATCGCATTAGACCCATAATGAAAGGTATTTTTAGAATTGCTTTTGGTGCTCAGCAAAAATGGGGTAACAATCCCATGGTTAAAATAATACCTGTAGGTATCAATATGGGTCATTTAATCGAAGCAAACAAGCACATTATTATCAACATAGGTAAACCAATCGAAATATCAGACTACATGATTAGCTATAATGATAATGAAATTAAAACCCTTACTACTATAAAAAATGATTTAAAAATCGCTCTTAGTAACTTAACTCTTGATATTTCGAGCAATTTAAACTATGACACATTTTATAGTATAATCGAGACAATCAATTTATCTGCTATCAAAAAAATGAAAATCGAAGATAACACCATTAATCGTTTCATATCCAAGCAAATGATTTGTAAACGACTTTTGGATATTGAGCGAAATGATATCGATCGTTTAGATCAAATAAAAATATTGAATCAATCGTTTCAAAGTTTATGTAAATCAATGGGTGTGAATACAACGATACTTGATTACAATACAGGTAGTATTCAGATACTATTAATCAAAACTTTTTGGGCATTGAGTATATTGCCACTTTTTGTGCTTGGGGTATTTCTAAACTTCTTTCCTGTATATGTTCCAGTAGTTATTCGAAAGATTATGAATGTTGAATATGAGGGATTTTTCAGTTCAATTCACTTTGGTATTGGATTGATTAGTTATCCGTTTTTTTATATTTTTCAATCCATTCTTTTGACCTATTTATTCCATCTGGATTGGAAAGTATTTTTTATATTTATTTTAGTGCATTTTGCTTTTAGAAAAACAACATTCGAATGGTATAGGATGTATAAAGATTTTGTTTCAAAATGGAGATATATTCTGATTAAGACATATAAAAAGGAAAAATTCAATGAACTGAATACGATATATCAGAAATTAAATAATATCTGTTTGGAAAATTAATCTTAATCAATTTCCATTTGTAAGCCCTTTCTTAAAAACTCAATCGCTGGATTAGTTTCTGCCATTTTCAAATAACGTTGTTCGGGATTGATTGCTTTATCAATACTTGATTGTTCGACCATCTTCACCCGAAAGTTAATTGATGTATTTTGTAATTCGTTCCGAACAAAATTCTCAATTTTACTCTTATAATTCTGATATTCAGATTCTTGTATTTTATTAAAAACTGATATTTCGAACACATCCGATTCGATCAAACGAGGGAGAGAACTTTTGATTAATCCAATCATATGTTGATCCGTAATTTTTTCGGCAAACCTTTTCCATGCCATTTCCAAATCTTCAACAGAAAATGGATGATTTTCTGTTGTGGGAGCTAATTGAGAAACTTTTTCTTTAGTCTCTGAATTCGAAACAACTCTAGATTGAAGAGATATAGAAAATTTTTGTGGTGGACTATTAACAATTACAGGCTTTTCTGCCTCATTTACATAAACTGATTGCTGTGACTGACTCTCGGAAACTTTCGTAGCTAAATTTTGCTCCTGAATATTAAAAACAGGTTTGATCTCTGTAGAATTATTATCGAGAATTATTGATTTTTTTTTTTCGTCCGTCAATTGGCATAGACGGATTAAAGTTAATTCTACTAAAAGTCTTTTATTTTTGCTGGTCCGATAATCCCTATCGCAATCATTCGAAATTTTTAAAGCCTGAAATAAAAATTCAGTTGAACAAATCTGAGCCTGTGTTTTATACTTTTCAACGATGCTATCACCAACTTCCAATAAAACAAGAGTCTGTGGATCTTTACTAACCAGAACATCTCTAATATGAGAACTTAAACCAGTAATAAAATGATGAGCATCAAATCCTTTATTAATTATTTCATTAAGAATCAGCAAGGACTTTGACACATTTCCTTGAATAAATTGTTCAATTAGATTAAAATAATACTCATAATCAAGTACATTTAGATTTTCAATAACTCCTTGATAGCTTATATTATTTCCACAAAAGCTCACCAATTGATCAAAAATAGAAAGTGCATCACGCATCCCACCATCACATTTTTGAGCAACAACATTTAGGGCATCAGGATCAACCACAACACCTTCTATTGCTGCAATTTGCTGTAAATGACTTACAGTATCTGAAACAGAAATACGATTAAAGTCATAAATTTGACAACGAGATAATATAGTTGGAATTATTTTGTGCTTCTCTGTTGTAGCTAATATAAAAAGGGCATGACTAGGTGGCTCTTCTAGAGTCTTTAGAAATGCATTAAATGCCCCAGATGATAACATATGTACCTCATCTACGATATACACACTGTATTTGCCTATTTGCGGAGGAATACGCACCTGATCTATCAACGATCGAATATCATCAACACTGTTATTGGATGCTGCATCCAATTCATGAATATTATAGGAGCGTTGTTCATTAAAAGAAACGCAAGACTCACATTGATTGCATGCCTCCGAATCCGCCCCTAGATTTAAACAATTTATCGTTTTTGCAAAAATTCTAGCACAGGTTGTTTTTCCAACACCTCTGGGACCACAAAACAAATAAGCATGTGCTAAATGACCTCCTTTAATAGCATTTTTCAATGTAGTGGTAAGTGCTAATTGCCCAATTACTGTATTAAATGTAGTTGGTCTATATTTACGAGCCGAAACAATATAATTGTCCATAGATATTCATTAATTCATAAAGTACAAATATACTCAAAAAATCACTTAAAGTAAGATGGATATAAATATTATAGAAAATTATGATTAAAAAATTATATGTATATTTGCATCATTACAGTGTATCATTCAAAATCAACCTTACTTATGATACAACTTTGAGACTCAATAAGATGATTACTGCAAACACTTCTGCTTGAAAGAGACATACTATCTGACAACTAAAATTAAATTATATACAGATGAAAATAAACATTTCCAATAACATAATTAAGCGAGTACTTATTAACAAGTATTCGGTTTTGTTAGTTATTTTCATTGTCATAATTAGCTTTTTCGACAAGCACAATCTCATTAAACGGTGGCAAATAGAATCAAAAAACAGGGAATTGAAAAAGGAAATTCAATTTTATCAAAACGAAATTCAAACGACTAAAAGTTTGATGTATGAGTTACAATCAGATAATGAGCATCTTGAAAAATTTGCACGTGAACATTACTTAATGAAACGTAAAGACGAGGACATTTATATTATAAAGGAATGACTATTAAGCAATCTAAATTATTCTTTTCCATTGGAGGTCTTTTCACTATTGGCGGTTCGATAGGGTTGATATGTAATATTATTGGGTCGGCATATCTATTTAGTATAGGTACTTTAATCATAATAATTCTTCAAGCTATTGGTCTAAGCAACAAGTCAAAAAGAAACTTCCAACAAAAACGACTTTCCATTATTGCTTTTTTTTCCAGCCTTTTTCTATTGATTTCAAATTACTGTATTTATACTCATTCCAACTCATGGATAGTTGGTCTTCTTTGTTATGCACTAACCACTTTGTATTTAACTTTCCGATCAAATTAGAATTGAAAATAAAATACTTATAGTCCATTCTATAAAAATCCAAAGTTAAGAACTGTAAAAACAAATCTGACATTTGTTTACTTAATAGCATTTTATAAAATTGAAAAAGCGTAAATCGAGTTATGATTTACGCTTTTTTATGGTCAATTTGACTTTACTTATCGTATCTTGTGTTCAGTTGTTTTGTTACTTCATCTGTAATATCATAGTATTTAGAAGCATAGAGTACATTATCATTTGAGGTATTACTAATTATCAATTGATATTTGTTTCCCTTATTAAACTCTTTCATAAATTTATTGATTGTATCTCTTAGTCTAATACTCATTTTTTGTTGTTCTTGCATCAATTGTTGACTTAACTTTTGATCCAGTAATTGTAAATCTTGTTGTTTCTTTTGAAGCCTTGCTTGCTCTTGTTCTGCCCTCTCCCTACTTAAGAATGCATTATTTTGAAGTTTTTTCTGAAATTCTACCATTTCCTTTTGAAGATTTTGGGCTTGAACATTAATAGTTAATCTTGAGCTTTCTTGTTTTTTTATTAATGATTCATTCAATTCTTTTGAAAATTTATAATTCAAGAGAAGTGAATCGACATTAACATATGCAATTGGAAGTTTTCCATCTTTAGGAATGGATAAGCTTTTTGGAGAGTCAGATTTTACTTCTGAATGCTTTTTAATATCTATTACCATCACAAATAGTACAATCACTGCAACAGCCAACACAAAATTCAAAATCAAAGATAAATTTTTCATCACAACTTTATTATTTTTTACTTATAGAATAATTCTTTGAAAACTAGCTAACAAATCTATTGAATTGTTACTATTTTCATTCGTACCAAATTTGGAAATACAAAGATAATTTTTTTGGTATAATTGACTACAATCATCTTTCAAATTTTAGTCACTTTGAAAGATTCATTAAGTTTTTTAAAAATAATTAAACATTTAACATGATTACAAACTGTATTTTGAATTTAAACTTGAATTGATCAATAGAAGTTTAGTAAAATCAAACAAATGATTCATTCGGATTTAATTTCATAATTGGTTACACCCACCTATTTCGTATTTGAACCATAGTCAATCATAATTATTTATTCACATCAAATATTTTTATATTTATAGTACTATGTATTGCATAGTACTATAAAATAGTTTATATTTGCAACATAATAAAAATTAAAAAATGATGAATGCAGATAATATCAAATCACAGATGAGAAAAGGTTACCTTGAATATTGTATATTATTAATTCTCAATAAGAAATCAGCATATGCATCTGACATCATATCTGAACTCAAAGATGCTAAATTAATAGTAGTTGAAGGTACACTTTATCCACTTTTAACAAGACTTAAAAACGGCGAACTACTTGATTACAGATGGGAAGAATCTACACAAGGCCCCCCTCGCAAATATTATGAAATGACCGAAACTGGAAAGCAATTTCTTCTCGAACTAGAAATGGCGTGGCAAGAGATCAATAATGTAGTGGATAAGATAAAATCTATTTAAATACAATAATAAAGATATATATAATTTCAATAAATTAAAAACAAATAAAAATGAAACGGACATTAACAATTAATCTTAATAACATCGTTTTTCATATTGACGATGATGCTTATGAAATGCTCCTACAATATCTAACAGATATTGCTCAATACTTTGAATCAGAAGAAGAAAAGAAAGAAATAATGTCTGATATAGAAGCTCGAATATCTGAATTATTTTCTGAAAAACTACAAAAAGGAAAAAATGTCATAACCATTGATGACGTAAAAGATGTAATCCAAATTATGGGTAAACCCAACGAATATGCTGGCGAAGAAGAAAAACAAGTGCATTCGAACAATCAAAAATCAGAAAAGAAAGGAACTAAAACCAGACGCTTCTATCGTGATCCAGAAAACTGTATCTTAGGTGGAGTTGCTAGTGGATTAGCTGCCTATATCGACTGGGATGTAACTTTGATTCGAGTTTTGATGGTAATAGGAGTTTTCATAGGCATGGGAGTTATTATTCCAATCTATATAGTAATGTGGTTGGTTTCACCTGAAGCAAAGACACCATCTCAACGATTAGAAATGCAAGGTGAGGAAGTTAATATTGAGAGTATAAAATCTGAATTTAATAACATAAAATCTTATGTTAAAAGTGAAGATTTTAAAGAGTCAGCACATTCAATTGGATATCGACTTCAACAGTTAATTAGATTATTAATCAAACCAATAGTAGCAATTATTGGAGCTATTTTTGGATTAGTCACTATCATTGCAGTAATATGCATAGTAGCCTTGCTTGGATTTCTAATCTTTAATCCTGAATCTATAACAGCATTCAACTATAGTTATCTTACTCCATGGACCAGTACTCCTGAAAACTACCTACTTTTACTAATTTCTATTTTGTTGATAATTGGATGCCCTGTATTTATGATTTTTTTCTGGGCTATTCGATTCGCTCGTGGAAATATGAAATCATCAAGACTAACTTCATGGTTAACATTTTTATTATGGTTGGCAGGACTATTCATGTTAGTAAGTGTTAGCAGTCAATCCATACATTATCCTATCAAAAATTGTACAAATCATTTAATTTTAGACAAGGAATGTAGTGATATGACTAAACAAATACGAAACTTAGAAAAATTTCAAAACATTGAAATTGAAGGACATATAGAATTAAATATCGTACAAGATACAATTCAAAAAGTAGTAATATGTTCTCAAGAGAGATATCAAAATTCCATCGTCACTAATGTTGTGAATGGCACCTTATGGATAAAAACCGAAGGTGTATCTCTTAATCGTATTTCAAAAGTTATTTTACATATTGACACCCTTCAAAGCATTTCAGCCAAAGGAGCATGCAATATAAATTGTACTAACCAACTCATTACAGAAAATCTAAAGATTAAAATAATGGGAACCAGTGAAGCAACATTTGATGCAAAAATTAGTAATACAATCGATATTACAACAAAAGGCGCCTCAGACTTAACTCTTTCCGGAACATGTAAAACATTTAAACTCAATAGTGCAGGGGCAAGTAGTATTAAAGCCCAAAGTATGATATCTGAAAATAGTTATGTAGAACTGGCAGGTGCTAGTGATGCAAAAGTATATGCGTCAAAAATATTTGATGGTGAGGCAATGGGCGTAAGTCACATCAAATGCTATGGTCATCCAAAAGAAGTAAACAAAGATGAACATTTTACTTCATCTATCATTATGAAATAATAAAAACAAACACTGAACAATAGCTGTAACGTTTTGTCTATTGTTCAGTGTTCTGTTTTAAAAATATAATTATGAAGGCTTAATTATCTATTGATTCTGCCCATCCACCCTGACAGGTACATACTAGATTCCTATCCCCATAAGCATTATCCACACGAGCCACATTGATCCAAAATTTATTCTCAGCAACCCATTCTGTAGGATAAGCAGCTTTTGATCTGGTATATGAATGACTCCAGTTGTCGGACACTATCGCATATTCAGGATGTGGTGCATTGAGTAAAACATTATCGTTGGCATCAGCTATACCCGTTTCAATTTCTTTAATTTCTGAATAAATCTGAAGCATAGCTTCAGCAAATCTATCTAATTCTGCTAAAGATTCACTTTCAGTAGGTTCAATCATTAGTGTTCCATGCACAGGAAATGACAAAGTAGGAGCGTGAAAACCATAATCCATCAATCGTTTGGCAATATCCGTCTCGGTTACCCCCGAAGTAGCTTTGAAATTCCTACACTCCAATATCAACTCATGCCCTACTCTTCCATTCTCACCAGTATATAATACACCGTATGAATCTTTTAATTTAGCAGCAAGATAATTTGCATTTAATATCGCAATTTTTGTTGACATCGTTAAACCTACAACACCCAACATACGAATGTAACCATAAGTAATAGTAAGCACACTAGCACTTCCATAAGGAGCTGCAGCTACAGTATTAGCACCAAATGTTGTGCTGGGTAAAAATTCTTCTAAATGTTTTGCTACACATATCGGACCTACACCAGGACCACCACCACCGTGAGGAATAGCAAAAGTCTTATGCAAATTCAGATGACAAACATCAGCACCAATTGCACCAGGATTTGTTAAACCAACTTGTGCATTCATATTAGCACCATCCAAATAAACCTGTCCACCGTATTGATGGACTATAGCAGTCATTTCCTTAATATGAGTTTCAAATATACCATGAGTAGATGGATAAGTTATCATACAACCTGCAAGTACTTGCGCATGAGATTCCGCTTGAGTTCTCCAGTCGTCCATATCCACATTTCCCTTTTCGTCACATTTTGTAACTACAATCTTAAATCCTGCTTGTGCAGCACTTGCAGGATTAGTACCATGTGCTGACGATGGTATAAGAAGTGTGTTACGCTGAGCTTCTCCTTTTGAAATGTAATATGATCTGATAGCCATCAAGCCTGCATATTCTCCAGCTGCTCCAGAGTTGGGCTGAAGACTACAAGCATCCAAGCCTGTAATGATTGCAAGATACGATTCCAGCTCTGCAATCATATGATTGTAACCTTCTGTCTGATCACTTGGTGCCAAGGGATGAATACCTCCAATATCCAATCTTGACATGGGTAGCAATTCTGATGCTGCATTTAGTTTCATCGTACATGAACCTAGCGATATCATAGAGTGAGTAAGTGAAATATCCTTACGTTCCAACTTCTTGATATATCGCATCATCTCTGATTCGCTATGATATGTATTGAAAACATCATTGGTCAAATATGCCGATGTACGCTCAAATGACTCATCAAACGATTGTATATTCATAAAATCTTCGTCTTCTAAATAGACTGGAGCATTATCAACAGCTGTCGCAAAAATCTCAATCAAGGTATTTACATCTTCAAAATCGGTAGTTTCGTCAATACTCAGACCCAGCTCACCCGACTCATAGTACTTAAAATTAACCTCATACTCCAACGCTATCTGTTTTAGTGAATCAACAGAAACACCCATTGGTAAAGCGATTTTTAAAGTATCGAAAAAATTCTCGTTTTCCTGACTATAGCCATATACAGGCAATAATTCATTGATATAACTTGCAATTCCATGAATACGTTTTGCAATATTTTGTAAACCTTTTGGACCGTGAAAAACAGTATACATCCCTGCCATCGAAGCAAGTAGTGCCTGAGCTGTACATATATTAGAGGTTGCTTTTTCGCGTTTGATATGTTGTTCGCGGGTTTGAAGCGCCATACGTAATGCTGGCTTACCGTTTGCATCTTTGCTTATCCCAATAATGCGTCCTGGCATGTCACGTTTAAACTCTTCACGTGTTGCAAAAAAAGCTGCAGCAGGACCACCATATCCCATTGGAATTCCCCATCTTTGAGTACTTCCGAAAGCTATATCAGCACCCCATTCACCAGGAGGAGTGAGTAATGCTAAACTCAAAATATCTGTTGCAACAGCCACTTTGCAATCTTTAGCGTGTGCATCCGCAACAAAACCAGCATAATCCTCAACACTTCCGTTGGCATTAGGGTATTGAATTATTGCACCGAAGTGCTTATCTGAGAATTCTAAAAATGAATAATCACCAACCTGAAGTTCAATACCTTGAGCTGCAGCACGAGTTCTAAGAACTGCTAGAGTCTGAGGAAAAACATTTTCATCAACAAATAGAACATTGGCTCCTGATTTTACTTGATTACGACTTCTAAGATTTAACATCATTGTGGCAGCTTCGGCACCTGCAGTAGCTTCGTCAAGTAGTGAAGCATTGGCTAAAGGAAGACCTGTAAAGTCGGAAACAGCTGTTTGGAAGTTGAGTAATGCTTCTAATCTTCCTTGTGATATTTCGGCTTGGTATGGTGTATAAGATGTATACCATGAAGGATTTTCGAAAATATTACGCTGTATAACAGCAGGCGTACAAGTGTCATACCAACCTTGTCCAATATATGTAGTAAAAAGATTATTTCTAGATGCTATTTCGGCAATATGTTCTGCATACTGTCGCTCTGTAAGAGCATCTGGAAGCTCAATATCATGCTCCAAACGTATGGAAGAAGGTATGGTCTGATTGATTAATTCATCAAGATTATTAGCTCCTATGACTTGAAGCATTTGTTCTTGATCTCGTTCCGAAATGCCTATATGGCGCACTTGTAGCAAGTCTTTCATTTCTAAATAATTTAGCCTTCCTAGCCCCACCGTAGGAGGGGATGTGAAGTTAGTATTGTTAAATCAAACCCTTATGTATCCAAATAATAATTTGTTCAGGGTGTGTAAATTAGTAAAACTTTTGACATTAAAGTGTACAAAGTTACAGGTTTTCTTTGTTAACAACCATGATAATAATTGAAAAGTTATCCACAATTTATATACATAGGGTCAAACAATGATTAATTACCATTGAAGTATTCTATCTCCCAAAAGATGGAAAAAAAATGGTTGCCCCATCATTCATGAGACAACCATATAAATACAATACTGAAACTAGGTGTTACCCAACAATTAATTTTTGAGTGGATACCTTATTCCCTTTTTGAGCCTTTACGAAATATACACCTCTATTTAAGCTCAAAGAAGAAATATCATAGTCTTTTGAGGGAGTAGATTGTCTAAAATAGGCCACCATAACTCCTTTGGCATCTAAGATAGAAATCGTTACAGACTGCTCATCATTTACGTCAGCAAGTTTGATGGTCATGATACCTTGATTGACAGGATTAGGCGAAATAGAAAGAAAATTATCTTCCACAGATACTTGATTAATACCAACCGTAGCTTCACCAAATAGATTTATTAAACCTTGAGCATACCATCTAACAAGATAATCATTAGGGTGTAAAGAATTTGCCATACATTGCGTTTCACCTTTACGATTATAAATACTGTCAGACATTTGAGTCATTGGAAAATTAACTACACCAACATCTTCTAATTTTTGCTCATAATCTCTTAATTTTTTCATTAATGTCCTGCCGTAAGCACCAGCAGAACCAGTTGTTGTTCCTGGCAACATATTATTTACTAAAATAAATTCCGCATTCGGACATTTTTTCTTAATCTTTGAAATAGTAGAAATGATACTCTGATTAAAAAGAGTAGTATCATTTGCATTCCAAATATCATTCATTCCATGATCCAAAAGTACTAAATCTGGATTATTAGGAATTACCAAATTTTCAACATTTTGATCAGCCCAAGCTGCTGTTTTCCCGCCACAAGAAGCATTAAAGAGTGTAACCTCACATCCAAATCTTTTGCGTAAAGCATCACCTAAAATATCAACATAACTATGCATATAGGGGGCTACAATTTTAAAATTATTTTCATCACCTGCAAATCCACTGGTATTGTTACCACAAGTAATACTCATACCATAAGCAATAACTGTTATTGGTTCTTTTAATCTTAATTTGGCCATAGTTTTGGGTAATTTTTCGCACTTAGATTGAAAAATTGAACCGCCACCCCAATTGGTTCTATCAGGAACATATGTTACACATGTCCAAGATGTATTTTGTACGTTTTTCAAATTGTTTCTACCAATTGCAGCAGAATAAGTTTGAGAAACTGAACTAGATAATTGTGTAATCGTTCTTCCAGAAATACTATAATCTACACCTTCTTCAAATTTTTTTGAGAAATCGTAATTTGTAACAGAAATTATTTTCGATGGATTAAACATCAAATTAGCTGTTTTGCCTACACTTGATAGTAATATCTGTTCATTATAAATAGTATCTGCCTTCCAAAATGGTTGAAGATATTGATCCATATTACAAGTAGTCACATATTGAGGTTTGTAATGAGGAAATTCGTAGTATTGTCCAGAAGTAAGGACCCATGCAGCTTTTGCAGGCGAAACAGTATATCCCGTATTTTCACAATTCAATTCATTACCATCTGCATCAAAAAATGTAACATAACCATCTGTCCAAAAAATCATGTTTTGGGTGGCTGGTCTTGCATCCACTGGTGGGGTCCAAATTGACTTGACTCTCATTTGAGCAGAAGAAAATAGAGCTATGCAACTAAATAAAAGGAAGAAACGTTTTTTCATTTTGTTTTTTATTTTGATAATTTTTTTGCAAAATTATAATTTATTTATTTATGTGCTGTTCATGAAAACATGTTATTAAACACTACTTTCACCCTACCTTTACAATCGAACTGTAAAATTAAAAACTCAAAAATGAAAAAGTTGACACTAAAAAAATACAAATTCGAATTTTTCAAACAAATAGAATTGAGTTTTGTTTGAATATTTGTAATTTTGCAAATATGAATAAATATTCGAACTACATAATTAGAATAACAATTATAATGGCTGTGTTGGTATCTATTATCATTTCAAAAGATACCAACACTATATATATTGACAAAATTTCTAATTGTATTTCCTTTGAAAAGTTAGACATACAAAACCATTTTTCAGTAAACTGCTTTTTTTGTGATGGCCAAATAGGAAATTCAAACATGGCACATCAAAATAGTGATGATCAAAATGAAGAGGATACTAATTTTGAAAATGATTTTTTCATTCCTACGACGATAAAAAATTCAAATATTTTTTTCACACAAATTAGAATTAATTCCCTTTCGAAATCTTCAAACTGGGAAAATATCATTACTGACCCAAATTCCTTACCACCTGCAGTATAATATTTTCTTAAACTATAGAAATTTATTATACCTACAACCTTTCTAATTCCATTCATATTTGTTTGGAACTATTCATTTTTCAGTATTACAATTCATTAATATTCTTCCAAATGATTAAGCAATTCAGTATTGCATTACTTGCATTCATTCTTGTAAGTTGTGCCAAAACAAACAAACAATCTTCGATCGAAAACTTACCTGAGATTCCTGTCTACAAGGTAATCAAGACAAATTCAATCATTCACAACAAATTAGTAGCTCGCATTAAAGCACAAAAAAACGTTGAAATTCGTTCTCGAATAAAAGGTTACATTGAAGAAATATTAGTGGATGAAGGTAAAGAAGTGAAAAAAGGACAAGCTTTGTTTAAGTTAAGTTCTCCTGATTATATGGCTGATGCAACAAAAGCAGAAGCTACACTAGCAAAAACTATAGCAGAAGAACATTCTACTAAACTTGAAGTAGAACGCATTGAAATGTTAGTCAAAAAGGATGTAGTGGCAAAATCTGAACTAACTTTAGCTCAAAGTAAACTTCTTATTGCTCAATCTGCAGTAGCTGAGGCCAAAGCCATATTAAAAAATGCAAAAGCATTTCTTGCATATACTACTATAACAGCACCTTTTGATGGATGTATCAACTTAATCCCATACAAAATTGGAAGTTATATAAACGAAGGTGACCTACTTACTTCTATCTCTGATATCAGCAATGTTTTTGCCTATTTCAACGTATCAGAAACTGACTATCTAAAAATCTTAAAGGCGAAACACAAAGGTGAAAATATTCCTAACTCAACTGTAAGTCTAATTTTGGCTGATGGAAAAGAGTACCGACACAAAGGCTTAGTAGAAACTGTCACCAGTGAAATTGACGGAACGACTGGAACAATAACATTCAGAGCTAGATTCAACAATTCTGAAAAGTATTTGAAACATGGTGCTTCGGGTGTAATTGTTGTGGATACTGAAATTGAGAATGTGTTGACCATACCTCAAAAAGCGGTGTTAGAAATACAGGATAAAAATTTTGTTATGGTAGTTAATCGCAACAATTCTGTAAGTATGAGAAGTGTGGTATTAGGCTATAGGCAAAACAACAACTATATAGTTGAGAATGGATTGCAAGCCAATGAATTAATTGTAGCAGAAGGTGGTAATAGTATAAAAGATGGGACTTTAATCCGACCTATTCCACTATCAACATTTGAAAAATTAAAGAAATGATAGTAGAAAAATTAATACAACGTCCAGTTCTATCTATTGTAATATCATTATTCATTGTATTGCTCGGACTTTTGGCATTGTTTTCATTGCCCATAACTCAATTTCCTGAAATTGCACCACCTTCTGTAACCGTAACTACCAACTATCCTGGCGCCAATGCTGAAGTTTGTACCAAAGCTGTGGCCACCGCCTTGGAGCGTGCCATTAATGGTACGCCTGGTATGACATATATGACTTCAGTTTCAAGTAACAATGGGACTACCGTTATTACCATATTTTTTAAAGTGGGCACAGATCCAGATATTGCAGCAGTAAGTGTACAAAACCGCGTAGCAACTGTACTAGATGAACTTCCTGAGGAGGTAATCAAAGCGGGTGTTGTGACTGAAAAAGAAGTCAACTCCATGCTACTATATTTAAATTTGTATAGCTCTGACACTCTTCAAACTGAGGAGTTTATGTTCAATTTTGCTGATATCAATGTCATTCATGAGCTTAAACGAATAGACGGAGTAGGTTTTGCCACTATCATGGGAGCTAGGGAGTATTCTATGCGGGTGTGGCTGAACCCCGAACGAATGTTGGCATATAACATTTCTGCAGAGGAGTTAATAACAGCTCTAAGAAGCCAAAACGTGGAAGCAGCACCTGGTCGTACTGGTGAAAGTTCAGGTAAAGTGTCACAATCATTGCAATATGCCCTTAAATATACTGGTAAATTCAATCAAAAATTTGATTATGAAAATATTATCATTCGTTCAGGAGAAAATGGTCAACTCCTCAAGCTAAAAGACATAGCCGCAGTTGAATTCGGAACAGTGACCTATAGCATGCTTTCAAAAACAGATGGAAAACCGTCTGCATCCATCATGCTCAAACAAAGACCAGGCTCCAATGCCCGTGAAGTTATAGCAGCAGTAAAAAAAAGGATGCAAGAGCTCAAGGCTAGTAGTTTTCCTCCAGATATTGAGTATAATTATGCATATGATGTATCCAAGTTTTTGGATGCGTCAATACATGATGTAATGAAAACTTTAGTAGAGGCGTTTATTCTTGTTTTCATTGTTGTATTTATATTTTTACAAGACTTTCGATCTACTCTTATTCCAGCATTAGCAGTACCTGTTTCACTCATTGGAACCTTGGCGTTTATACTTCTATTTGGGTTTTCAATCAACATGCTTACTTTGTTTGCACTCGTGTTGGCCATCGGGATAGTGGTGGATGACGCCATAGTGGTAGTAGAAGCTGTGCATGTAAACATGTCCGATTATAATCTTAGCCCCAAGGTCGCTACCATCAAAACCATGAAGGATATCAGTGGAGCAATCATCACAATCACCATGGTGATGTCGGCCGTGTTTATCCCTGTAGCATTCTTATCAGGGCCAGTAGGTGTATTTTACCGACAATTTTCTATCACCTTAGCAATAGCAATAATACTTTCAGGTATAGTCGCACTCACTCTTACACCTACTCTTACAATATTGTTATTAAAAAAACACGATCCTCAACATGTAAAAACAACATGGTTAACAAAGTTTTATGCATTATTTAATAAACAATACAACAGATCTGAAATAAGGTATAAATATTTAGTTGGGAATATAGCAGGCAGAAAACTATTAACAATATCAATTCTAATTGCATTTTTTATAGCCACATGGGGTATTAGTTCAATTCTACCATCTGGGTTTATACCTACTGAAGACCAAAGCATGATATATGTCAACTTGGTTACACCACCAGGATCTACACTGGATAGGACAAGTAAAGCAATCGATGCACTACAAACCATTACTAAGCAAGTGCCAGAGGTAGATAATATTACCACACTTGCTGGTTATAGTATTATCAGTGATGCACCTGGTGCATCATATGGATTTGCAATGATTAACCTTAAACCTACAATTTTTAGACAGAAGTCTATATATGAAATTATTGAAGATTTGAAGTCGAAATCTACAACTATTAAGGATGCAACCATAGAGTTTTTTCCACCACCAACTGTGGCAGGTTTTGGTAACACCAGTGGATTTGAATTGCGCTTGATAGATAAAACTGGTAAAGGCAACATTCCTGCAACAGCTGCTGTGACCAATCGCTTCATTGATTCACTTAAAACTTCACCAGCTATAGCAAGTGCATTTACCAATTTTGACGCATCATTTCCACAATACCTTTTACATATTGACAATCAGTTGGCAGCACAAAAAGGAATTACGGTAAAGAATGCCATGGATAATTTGCAAATTTTAATCGGTGGGTATTATGCTACAAATTTCATACGATTTGGACAGATGTACAAAGTAATGGTTCAATCAGCTCCTGAATATAGAGCCAACCCTGAGGATATACTGACTCAATATACCAAAAACGACAAAGGTGAGATGGTCCCATATTCAAGCTTTATTAAAATGGAAAGAGTATATGGACCCGAACAACTTACCCGATACAATATGTATACCTCTGCTCTAATATCAGGTGATGCTGCAGAGGGTTATAGTAGTGGTCAGGCTATAAATGAAATAAATAGTATAGCAAATAGGACACTTCCCAAAGGATATGAAGTTACCTTTTCTGGTATGACACGAGAACAAATATTAGCTGGAAATCAGACTGTTTTCATTTTTGCAATCAGCCTAATCTTCGTTTATCTTCTACTATCAGCACAATACGAAAATTTCTTACTCCCACTCATTGTTATTTTATCATTACCTGCTGGTATTTTTGGTACATTTTTCTTATTAAAAATCACTGGATTGGAAAATAACATCTATGCACAAGTAGCAATGATTATGCTAATCGGACTACTTGGTAAAAATGCAATTTTGATTGTTGAGTTTGCACTTCAAAAAGAAAAGGAAGGTTTTCCAATTATACAAGCTGCACAATTAGGAGCAGCAGCTCGACTTAGACCAATTATTATGACTTCAATTGCCTTTATTGCTGGACTATTACCTCTTTGCTTTTCGCATGGTGCAGGTGCATTAGGCAATAGATCTATTGGGATTGCTTCGGCGGGTGGAATGTTTATCGGAACTTTCGTTGGTCTACTACTGGTTCCTGGCTTATATGTCATCTTTTCGTCGCTGTCTAATAAAATAACATCAAAAAAAAGTACATCTACTGTTCAAAAACATCATGACTAAAAAAATATACTTACTCATTTTTAGTTTGTTATGCTGCTATTCTGTTTCGTTATATTCAAACAATGCTAAAGCGACAACTAAAGTTAAAACTCATTCAGAAGTACAATCATTTGTGGATTCAAAACTGGAATGGAGAAATTTCTTTAAAAGCTCCAAACTTATAAGTATTATAGATTCTGCATTGATTACAAATGCTGATATCCAACAAGCAATGTATCAGTTGGAGATTGCTAACAATTATTACAGAATGAGTAAAGGGGCACTTTATCCCAGTTTAAATATCGGTGCTAGCTATTCTCCTACTAGCGGGTGGTTAAAATCAAACCCTATAATGGGAAATGGAGTGAGTTTCATTTCAAGTTGGGAAATTGATCTTTGGGGCAAACTCAACTCTCAAAAGAAAGCAGCAAAATCAAGATTTTTAGCTTCTGAGCAAAGCTCACGATTGATTAAAACCAATCTCATTTCAGAAATAGCTAAGGCATATTATGAACTTGTCTTTTTTGATGAAGAATTGAGAGTAACCGACAAGAACATTAATCTTCAATCCAATGCATTAGAAATTGTTAAAGTTCAAAAAGAAGCAGGGAAAGCAACCAATCTTGCAGTTCTTCAATTCGAAGCTCAATTATTGGAAAGTAAAACCAAAAAATTTGAAATTGAAAGAAAAATAATTTTCTATGAAAATCTGATTAATCTACTTTTAAATAAAGCATATCAACCCATTGAAAGAGATAAGGACTTTACAATGGATATCAAACAGCAAATAGAGTTGAAAAATATCCCATCAGAGTATATTACCAATAGACCCGATATTGTCGAAGCAAATTTGCAACTTCATGCAGCTGGATTTGATGTAAAAGCAGCACAAAAGGCTTTTTTCCCTTCATTAATGATACAGCCAAATTTTGGATTAATCTCCGATAATCCAGCAACAATACTATCTCCTTTAGCTGTTTCTTGGGGTCTATTCAACAGTTTAACCTTGCCTATATTTCAAAACAATGTTTTGAAAAGTTATTTAAATATTCGGAAAGCTGAACAAAAGCAAGCCCTGATAAACTATAAACACAAATTATACAAAGCTTTTGCCGAGGTAAGTGAAAACATTGCAAAAATTGAATCTACTCAAAACGAAATCATTATACTTAAAAATGAAGTGGCAGTACTCGATAGCGCAGTGAGCAACTCTAATGATTTGTATATCTATGGATATGCATCATACTTGGAAGTAATCAATACTCAAAAATCTGTTCAAGAAACAGAATTAAAACTTATTTCGATTGAGAAGGAACATTGCCATCTTTGGATAGATTTATTCCGATCATTGGGAGGCGGATATTAAAAACTATTTACCAAAAAACTGTTCGTTTACCCAATCAGAAATTTGATCCAAGGCTGAAGTGGATATAATCTCAGTGATAGATGCATATTCACTTGGAAGTCCTGTTTTTGATTCTTGCAACAAGTGGTTCAATTTTGGTAATACTTTGATGGTCACACTATTGTGTTGCGCTTTATTAAATGAATTTTTAATTGAAAGAATATTTGACTCAGTTGGAACTTCCAAATCCTTTTCTCCATGTAAAACTAAAACTGGACATTTTATGAACTCAAAATACGTAGTTGGGTCAATTTTAATATAATTCAGCATCCAAGGGTTTGTAAGTTCGTCAACCTTAGTATCAATATATTGGTCAAAACTCATACCCCTTGGTTTGCCATTACTATCACCTAATCGTTTGAAGCTCATATTAAGATAATCTGTTAATTCTTCTTTCATTACGCGCTTGTCTAACGAATCTGATATTATCTTAAAAGCTTTGGAATAGATCTTGTTAATTTTCATAACATCATCAAAAGGTACACCAGCGGCATTTGCTATGGTTTGTGCTTGTAATATCATTAAATTATCACCACGCATACCTGGAGCACCAAGTAATCCAATACACTTAATATCTGCTGATTTTGAAGCTATCATTGAAGCAATCAATCCTCCCTCTCCATGCCCTATTAACCCAATTTTCTTTTTATCAATTTCAGGTCGTTTCTTCAAATATTCGATAGCACTCTCCACATCCGATTTAAAATCTTCGGTAGTTGCTATTCGAAAATCACCTTTTGACAAACCTACTCCTCTATCGTCGTACCTTAAAACACCAACACCATTCATTGCCAAATATTCAGATATTACTCTAAAAGGTCTATGCAAATACTTTTCTTCATCTCTATCATCTGGACCATAGCCCGATATGAGTACTATTACAGGATAATTTCCTGTCTTTTTAGGCAATGTAAGTGTACCAGAAAGTAATATCTTTGATTTTGAATTAATGAAACTAATGTTTTCGGTATAAAATCCAGATTCTGGCTTAGATTGCTTTACTTTCGTTTCTTTTGGAAGAGGATCGGTAACTCTGCTCAACCACATTGGATAATGTTTACCGTTGAATTTAAGAGCGCCATGAATTGCATTGGCTTGTATTTTACCGCTATATTGGATGCGAACAATAGACATGGCCATTTCCAATTGACCATTACTTACTTTTACACTGTTGATGGGATATCCTTTTGCTCCGTAGTCTGGACTATCCAAGGTAGTAATATATCCAGATGGAGTCTTAACAAAGCGAAACATTACATTAAATTTTGTCTTCTTAACTCTAACTACCCCTTTCCACTTTCCCGAAATATCCTGACTGTTAGCATTTAACAATGCAAACATCATGAAACTTATCAGAATAGTCTTTCTCATTTGGATACACAATAAAAAAAAATTTCACAAAAATAAAACTAAATTTGGAACTTTCAATTTAAATACTCAAACTTAGTTCGTTTTTAACTTGATATCAAACTTATTATTCATATTTTACGTTTGACAATAAAACCTATTTAGAATATGCTCAGAGACATCAGAAAACAATACGAATATGCTCAACTAAACGAATCAACTGTATTAGCAGATCCTTTAATACAATTCAAAACATGGTTAAATGAAGCTATAGATACAAATCAACCAGAACCAACAGCTATGGTAGTTACCACCGTTAATGCATCATCACAACCTCATAGTAGAGTGGTACTACTTAAAGAAATATCGAGCATTGGATTTACTTTTTATACTAATTTTAATAGCACAAAAGGGCAAGATATAGCACAAAACAACCACATTTCATTGCTTTTCTTCTGGCATAACTTAGAAAGACAAGTTAGAATAAATGGAACTGTAGATAAAATTGATGAACAAACAGCTACTGATTACTTTCACTCTCGCCCCTTAGATAGCCAGCTGGCAGCATGGGCTTCGCCCCAAAGCTCAGTGATTCCATCTCGTGAATTTCTTGATGAAAGATTTAAATCTTATCAAACACAATTTGAAAACAATATTCCCAAACCTCCTCACTGGGGTGGTTACCTGGTCACTCCTCACCAAATCGAATTTTGGCAAGGTAGACCTAACAGATTACATGATAGATTGATTTTCACCAAAGAAAATGACGGCTGGAAAATTGAAAGATTAGCACCTTAGAAATTCTTCACTCCCAAAAAATAAGCGACAAATTTAACAAAACACCTCTTATTTTTACTTTTTCACCACAATAAGACGACTATTACAGCCTTATTTGGTTTGAAATACATTATATTTGCAGAAATATATCTGCTTATATGAAAAATACTGATTATTTACAAGAGCAAATTCTGGGTCGTCTTAGAATGGATAATCCTTGGTGGACAAGTAATGGCATTGATGAATACTTTAACTCCATGCAAAGGCGACTCTACTTAGATTTGTTTTACCCATTAGTAACAGACTTCTCTCTCAGGCGTGGTATTATACTCATGGGACCACGTAGAGTAGGAAAAACTGTACTCATATACCATTGTATCCAAGGTCTAATCAATGAAGGGATCAATCCACAGAAAATTATCTTTATTTCTGTGGAAACTCCAATCTATAACAGACTTTCACTGGATGAATTATTTTCATTAGCAAAACGTGCTGTAGGACAAGGAAATGAGGACAAGGACTTTTATGTATTTTTTGATGAGATACAGTACCTAAAAGACTGGGAAGTACACCTCAAAACCTTAATTGACTCATACTTATATGTGAAATTTGTAGCATCTGGTTCGGCAGCTGCTGCTCTAAAAATGAAAAGTAACGAAAGTGGAGCTGGTAGATTTACTGATTTTATGCTTCCACCCCTTACTTTCAACGAATTTATTCATCTTAAAAATTTCAATAATTTAATCATCCCTTCAACCATTAATTGGCTGGGAGAGCAGATAGATAGTTTCGAGACTATTGATATTCGAAAGTTGAATGAATTATTTATTCATTACATAAACTTTGGTGGTTATCCTGAGGTGGTATTTTCTGAAAAAATTCAGGCCAATCCAGGTCAGTTCATCAGACATGATATTATTGACAAAGTATTATTGAGAGATTTGCCTAGTTTATATGGAATTGCAGATGTGCAAGAACTCAATAGTCTGTTTACTGTTATCGCTTATAATTCGGGCAGTGAGTTTTCATTTGATAATCTATCCAAATTATCTGGCGTAAAAAAGGATACACTTAGAAAGTACATTGAATATCTACAGGCTGCATTCCTAATAAAGATTGTACACAAAACGGATATCAATGCTAAAAAATTTCAACGTGCTACGGCCTTTAAAATCTATCTGACCAACCCATCACTCAGATGTGCTTTGTTTCAACCTATCCAACCTCTGGATGAGAAAATGGGAGATTTGGTAGAAACCACAGTATTTGCACAATGGATACAACGAGAAAACGCTAACATCTGCTACGCCAACTGGCGTGATGGAAAAAAAGAAGGAGAAGTTGATCTAGTAGGAATCAGTGATTCAACCCAAAAACCAGCATGGGCAGTGGAAATAAAATGGTCAGACAGGTATTATGAGCACATAGGTGAGTTAAAATCAATACTTAACTTTATGGATGCGAATCAACTAAAACAAGTAATCGTTACTAGTATGGAGAAATCTGGAAAGAAAGAACTAGACCAAATCTCCATTCAGTTTATTCCTACTTCATTGTACGCATATACTGTTGGCCATAATACTATTCAGATTAGAAAACAAAAAATAGGACTTTAAAGCATTTTCCAAATAAGACGATAAAAGTCGTCTTATTTGGAAAATGCCATTTAAATATCTGTATTACTGCCAATTATAAAGTACAAATAAGAATAGAACACTGAACTTTGACAAAAAATTCAATAAAAGATTGTAAATTTGACCATTCCTAAAACTCATTTTCAATTAAATTCCTCATGTGTAGTCATTTCTAATATTATATTGCTAGATTAAGCGTATCTTTGCATCACTTTTTAGAAACAAAAAACGACATGACTTTTTCAGAATTAAATATCAATTCTCCTCTTCTCAATGCGCTTGATGATATTGGTTTAATCAAGCCAACAACCATCCAAAGACGGGCTTATCCTGTAATAATGTCTGGATGCGATGTTGTAGGAATCGCCCAAACAGGTACAGGTAAAACTATTGCTTATCTCCTTCCCTGTCTTCGTCAGTGGAAATTTACCAAAGATAAAGCTCCTCAAATACTTATTGTTGTTCCAACTCGTGAGTTAGTAGTGCAAGTTGTAGAGCAAGTTGAGAAATTGACTACCTACATGAATCTAAGGGTGGTAGGCGTGTATGGCGGTGTGAACATGTCGCGTCAAACACCTCTATTGACTAACGGAGTAGATGTTTTAGTAGCTACACCTGGGCGTTTATTAGACTTTGCTTTGAATGGAACTTTGAAGCTAAAATCCATAAAACGCTTTATCATTGATGAAGTGGATGAAATGCTAAACCTAGGTTTTAGACCACAATTAGTACGTATTATAGATCTTTTACCAGCCAAACGCCAAAACCTAATGTTCTCTGCTACTATCTCCAATGAGTTAAAGGAGCTAGTTGCAGATTTCTTCATAGAGCCAATAGAAATTGAAGCTGCTCCCTCTGGTACACCACTAGAGAACATCAAACAAGTTGGATTTAAAGTACCAAATTTTAATACCAAAATCAATCTGTTGGAGTTTCTTCTAAAGTCAAGTTCAGACTTTTCAAAAGTAATGATATTTACATCCACTAAAAAGTTAGCGGATTCATTGTATGATGCTTTAGAGCCTAAATTTTCGAACGAACTAGGATTAATACATTCCAACAAGTCCCAAAACAATCGTTTTGATACCATGCGTGTATTCAATGAAGGTGGAATTAGAGCTTTGATAGCCACCGATATAGTGGCACGTGGACTAGACATAAGTGATGTGACACACGTGGTGAACTTTGATGTGCCTGAGGAAGCCGAAAACTACATGCACCGTATCGGACGAACAGGTAGAGCTGACAAAAAAGGTGTTGCTATCACCTTCATTACTAAAACCGATACAGAATACAAAAAGGCTATTGAAACCTTGATGGGACGTAAAATACCACCCATAAGTATGCCTGATGAAGTAGAAGTGTCAAAAACACTTACTGTAGATGAAATACCACAAGTTAAAATGAAAAATATACTGGTATCACTTCCAAAAAAAGAAGAAGGTGGTGCCGCTTTTCATGAAAAAAAAGACAAGAACAAAAAGGTGAACCAAAAAATCAGACGAAAAGAAGCCATGAAAATCAAATATGGTAAACCAAAAACTAGAGGACAAAAGAAAAAAAATGGATAATAATATTGCACATAAATCCGGTTTTGTAAACATAGTGGGTAACCCCAATGTAGGTAAATCAACATTAATGAATGCCTTGGTAGGAGAACGTATTTCAATCATCACTTCCAAAGCACAAACCACTCGTCATCGAATATTAGGGATTGTCAATGGAGATGATTTTCAAATCGTTTATTCAGACACTCCAGGTGTACTGAAACCAAATTATCGATTACAAGAATCGATGCTTAACTTTTCAAAATCGGCGCTTACGGATGCAGATGTCTTACTTTATGTAACCGACGTATTTGATGTTTATGAAAAAAACATAGAGTTTGTAGAAAAAGTAAAAATGAACTCAGCTCCTCTCCTGCTTGTTATAAATAAAATAGATCTGATAAACGAAGAGCGATTGATAGTGATGGTAGATAAATGGAAACAATTATTACCACATGCTGAGATTTTCCCAATTTCAGCCATAGAAAAGTTCAATGTTGAAGTATTGTTTAGTAGAATTAAGGATCTTCTTCCTGAATCACCGCCTTTTTTTGACAAAGATCAACTTACAGATAAACCTGCTCGTTTCTTTGTTACAGAGATTATACGTGAAAAAATTCTATTGAATTATGACAAAGAAATACCTTACTCTGTTGAAGTAGAAGTAGAGCAATTCCAAGAAGATGAACGACTTATAAGAATCAATGCTGTTGTTTACGTTGAACGAGACTCCCAGAAAGGTATCATTATAGGGCACGGTGGCAAGTCATTGAAAAAAGTAGGAACTGAGGCAAGAAAAGATATGGAAGTATTCTTTGATAAAAAAGTATTCTTAGAATTATATGTTAAAGTAGAAAAAGACTGGCGTAACAAAGACCTTAAACTTCGTGGTTTTGGCTATAATCCTGAATAATTATGTCACACTCTCATCATCATCATACACATGAGCATCCTACTATGGGACTCTCTTTTAAAATTGGGATCATCATCAATATTGTTTTCATTTTTTTTGAAGTGTTTTATGGATTCATTTCCAATTCTACTGCACTTCTGGCCGATGCTGGACATAATTTTAGTGATGTATTAGCTCTTGCATTCTCTTGGCTGGCTATCTGGCTGTCTGAACGAAAGCCAACGGAGAAATTTACCTATGGCTATCGACGCTCTACCATCCTAATAGCCATTTTGAATACATTCATCCTTCTAATTGCAATGGGTTTGGTAATGTGGGAAGCAATCGAACAATTTGGAAAACCACGTGAAATAAAATCAATCAATGTTATTGTCCTCGCTTCTATTGGCATTCTAGTAAATGGATTCACAGCTTGGTTATTTTCAAGGGGTAAAAAGCAAGATTTAAACATAATGAGTACCTATTTGCATTTTGTATCAGATGCTCTAGTTTCACTAGGAGTGGTTATTGCTGGTGTGATTATCTTATTTACAAATCTTCAATGGATTGATTCTGTTGTGACTATCTTTATTTTAGGATTCATTTTATATGGTACATTTCACCTATTGATTGATTCTATTAATCTTGCTCTGGATGCTGTACCTGAAAATATTGATACCAATGAAATTAGGAAGTATTTAGAAGGTTTACACCAAGTTTCAGGTATTCACGATCTACACATCTGGGCATTAAGCACTTCACAAACTGCACTGACTGTTCATCTCTCTACCAATTCCGTTACTGACAATGAATTTATCCTGGAGATTCAACATCATTTAAATCAAAACTATAATATTGAGCATGCTACCATCCAGATTGAATATGGAAATAATTGTCCATGCTTTATAAATAAATGCAACTAAATTCATAGAAGTATATTCATTACAAAGAGATAATATTTTAATGAATTACATTTTTTCATTTTTGTTTTCTGTAAGATTATTATATCTTTGGCTTTAAAGTATAAGAGTTGAAGTACATGAAAAACACATTAGGTATACTAGCCGCATTCTTAGGTGGAGCCATTGTAGGAGGTGCATTAGGTTTGCTCTTTGCTCCTGAGAGTGGTGAAGTCACAAGGAAAAAACTGGCAGATGTATTAGAAAAAAAAGGTATCAAGCTAAATGATTTTGAGTTGGATGAATTGATTAGTTGTTTTAAAAGCAAAAATGAACAAAAAAGCCAAGAAGACATTCAAAATTCATAACCAATTGTAAATGAAGGAAACTAACACACCTCAAGATAATTTCGAGCAACTTTATACAGATCTTAAAGACTATGTAAAGTTACAAACAGAATACATGAAAGTAGAATTCGTGGAGAAGCTTACCATTTTGCTTTCTGCATTCATTATAATAAGTTTGGTTATTGCCTTAGCTTTTGGTGGGATGTTTTATCTTTTCTTCTCATTGGCATATTTTCTAGAATCTATGGTAGGAAGTCTAGGAATAGCTTTTTCTCTAATAGCTGGATTATATTTAATATTGATTTTAATTTTAATCATCTTTCGAAATGCTTTGGTAGTAAACCCTATTGTAAGATTTCTATCCAACTTATTCCTTCAAAAAAACGAATAGTTAGAACATATGGAGATAGTACCCACCACACCACGTATTAGGAAACAAAAGGCAAATTTGGATAATCTAATGGTTCGTAAAGCAGAACTTAAATCTGAAATTGCAAATCAAAAAGTTGTAATCATTGAATCAGTTAACAGGACTTTTTCCTTGGAGTCGTTGACCAGTTATGCCATTGTTAGAATTACTAAGCAAATTAATCTTATTGATAGTGCCATTTGGGGATACAAAGTGGCTTCAAAGATAAAAACATTCTTTGGAAGGAAATAATTTCTAAATTTCAAAAACTGTCATATCCTCACCTAGAAATGTATTCTCAAATACACTTTTTGCTTCCATTAATATTGACTCATGGTCTTTGTATCGTGCGGAATAATGCCCTAAAATTAATTTCCCAACTCCTGCCCTCTTAGCTATTTCGGCAGCTTGCTTGGCTGTAGAATGTAATGTTTGTTTGGCTCTTACAAGCTCGTCTTCCATAAATGTAGATTCGTGATACAAACAATCAATACCCTTTATCATTGGAATAATTTTTTCAGAATAAGCCGTATCCGAACAGTAAGCATAGCGCTTTGGTTCTACAGGAAGATTAGTCAATAAATGATTTGATATAGTTTCGCCCTCGTTAGTTATAAAATCTTCTCCTTTCTTTATTTTAGGAATCAAATAAGTTGGTATCTTATAGAAATCAATCATTTCTTTTATGATGTTTCTATCTCGAGGCTTTTCCTCAAATAAAAATCCGCTGCATGGCACTCTATGCTTCAATGGAATAGAATATACATTTATTGATTTATCCTCAAAGATCAAGGAATGATGATTCGGATTGAAAGAGTGAAAAATGACTTTGAATGGCAGTTCAGCACAGAAGTATTTCAATTGCTCTGACATGATTCTTTCCAAATCCGGTTGAGCATGAATATGTAGATCGGCAGTTCGATTAAGCATTCCGAAAGTGGAAATAAGTCCTATCAATCCAAAACAATGATCACCGTGCAAATGTGAAATAAATATATGACCCAACCTACTTGTTTTCAGCGACATCTGCTGCATACGAATTTGTGTACCCTCGCCACAATCAATCATATACTGCTTATCTCTAATTTCCAACACCTGAGAACTTGGATAATTCCTTTTCGTTGGAAGTGCAGATCCGCATCCCAAAATAGTGAGCGTCGCCTTTTGCATATATTGTTATAAGGTTAAAGTCTCAATCAAATTCTTGTTTTCTTTTTCAATTCAAAATCTCTACCCAAGTATTTTTCCCTCACCACTGGATTATCGGCTAATTCCTGAGAAGTACCTTGGAATAAAATACGACCTTCAAACAGCAAATATGCACGATCAGTAATGGTAAGTGTCTCATCCACATTATGATCAGTAATTAAAATTCCAATATTCTTATCTTTCAATTTCCACACAATATCCTGTATATCCTGAACAGCAATTGGGTCAACCCCTGCAAACGGTTCATCTAACATAATGAACTTTGGCTCAATAGCTAAACATCTGGCTATTTCTGTTCTCCTACGCTCACCACCAGAGAGTCTATCTCCTAGATTGGTACGAACATGTCCCAAGTTAAACTCTGAAATAAGAGTCTCGAGTTTTTCCTGTTGATATTCTTTCGAAAACTTAGTCATTTCCAATACCGAGCGAATATTATCTTCGACTGTCATTTTTCGGAATACCGAAGCTTCTTGTGCCAAATATCCTATACCTATTTGTGCTCTTCTGTAGACTGGATATTCGGTAATATTTTGATCATCCAAAAATATCTTACCAGCATTGGGAGTTACCAACCCTGTAGTCATGTAGAACGTAGTAGTTTTCCCAGCACCATTTGGTCCTAACAAACCAACAATTTCTCCTTGCTTAACATTGATTGATACATCATTAACTACGGTCCGCTTACCGTATTTCTTTATCAAATGCTCTGTACGAAGCACCATAGTCTCCTGTCCCATTTTATATTGTATTAAAGTCCATTCTCAGACAAATATCTTTCAACCTCGATAGCTGCCTGACAACCACTACCAGCTGCTGTAATAGCTTGCCTATAATGAGGATCAGCCACATCACCTGCTGCAAATACGCCACTAATATTTGTTCGTGGAGTACCCGATACTGTTTTAATATATCCTACTTCATCGGTATCAATCCAGGGCTTGAAAATATCTGAATTTGGCTTATGACCAATTGCCAAAAAGAAACCATCTATTTCAATATGTATTTTTTCTTCGTCTGCCTGACCTTTACGCTTGATCAAATTAGCACCTTGAACCACACCTTCACCCGTCAAACCTAAGGTTTCATGCTCAAACAATACTTCAATCTTGGGATTTTTTAAAACACGCTCTTGCATTATTTTTGAAGCTCTAAGTGCATTTTTACGCACTATTAAAAATACTTTTGAGGCTAATCCTGATAAATAAATAGCTTCTTCGCAAGCAGTATCTCCACCACCAACAACTGCAACTTTCAATTTCCGATAAAAGAAACCGTCGCAAGTAGCGCAAGCAGATACTCCAGAACCAGCATATTTTTGTTCGTCGGGTAATCCTAGATATTTTGCAGTGGCTCCTGTGCATATAATGATAGTGTCTGTTTCAATTACTTTCTCACCATCAATTGTCACCTTGTAAGGTGCAGAACTTAAATCTGTAGCAGTAGCAGTACCAAACCGAATATCGGCACCAAATCGTTCGGCTTGTTTGCGAAGATCTTCCATCAACTCGGTTCCAGTGGTTCCCTCGGGATAACCTGGAAAATTCTCAACTTCTGTTGTTGTTGTCAGCTGACCTCCAGGTTGCATTCCTTCATACAGAACTGGTGAAAGATTTGCTCTAGAAGCATAAATTGCAGCTGTATATCCTGCTGGTCCTGAGCCTATAATTAGGCAACGTACTTTTTCTAACATTTTTCAACTGTTTATAATTTAATTTTAGTTGTCAGATGGAACTCTCATGACATAATTTAATCATGCCCTAGTGGGTCAAAGTAGATTAAATTTTGTCATGCTCGTTTCATTTAATTTTATCATTTGTCATTTTTAATTCCCAACTATTAGCAAAAACTATCTCAAATCATTTATTATCACGCCTTTAAAATTGGCTTTATTAAAATCAAAGTACGAATCACTTAACTGTACTCCCTTTTTAAAACTATTCAGAACTAAATAATTTACATTACCATTCTTATAATTAATCTTAATTGATTGAAGTTCATTTGATACTTTATTGATTTGCACAATAATTTTTGAAATATCTTTGTCAATAGACTTTGGTTTCATTTCAATACAATGATTTTTTGACGATTTTGTTTCCGATGAGAAATTAATATTAGACTTCAAACTATAATTTATCAATATCGACATTGGGTTTGTTTCTGAGAGTTCCTTTGTACTTGGTGTTGAAATGGTCACTTCATTATTCTGTGACATATAACTCCACTGAGTTATACCATTAAAATAAACTTTCACAAGGTTCATATCTAAAACAAATTTATTCGCTTTTAATGTAAAACTACCACCCAAAGTTTGACTAGGATTGCCCTTTATGGTCATAGTCAATTTAAAATCTGTCTTAATAGCAGTGGTTTTTACATCATTCATAATATTTGAAAGTAAATTTACTGCCTCAGTATTACTTTGAGCCTTAGCACTAACAAAGCTTAGTGAAAAAATGCTTGCTAATAGAAATAAATACTTGATCATATAATATGTGATTAAGAAATGTTTTTTAATATTTGCTCCAAATGATATTCATCCATTACCAAAACTTGCCTAGCTTTACTACCTTCAAAAGGACCAATAATTCCAGCCACTTCAAGTTGATCTACAATACGGCCAGCTCTATTGTAACCTATCGAAAATTTACGCTGAATGAGTGAAGTAGAACCTTGCTGACTAGCCACTATAAGTCTTGCAGCTTCTTCAAAAAGGGGATCACGCTTACTCAAATCTACCGATGAAGCATCTAACCCCTCTCCATCTGGACGAAGATATTCAGGTAGATAAAAGGCTGTAGGATATGCTTGTTGCGTTTTGATGTGATTGACGATATTCTCTACTTCCGGGGTGTCAATAAAAGCACATTGTACACGTGTCAAATCGCTACCTTGTGAAAACAACATATCTCCCCGACCAACTAATTGATTTGCACCTGGAGCATCCAAAATAGTTCGTGAGTCTATCATTGATGATACTCTAAATGCTACACGAGCAGGAAAATTCGCTTTAATTACACCTGTAATAATGTTTACCGAAGGTCGCTGAGTAGCGATAATCATATGAATACCTACTGCACGCGCCAACTGTGCTATACGTGCAATGGGCATTTCCACCTCTTTGCCTGCTGTCATTATCAAGTCTCCAAACTCATCCACTATCACCACAATATAGGGCAAATACCTATGACCATTTTCTGGATTCAAATTCCTATTTGTAAATTTCTCATTATATTCTTTTAAATTTCTAACATGAGCTTTCTTTAATAAATCATACCTGTCATCCATTTCTTTACATAGCGAATTCAAGGTCTCCACCACCTTGCTAGTATCAGTAATGATGGCATCCTCACCATCTGGAAGTTTTGCTAAAAAATGCTTCTCTATATCGGCATAAATATTAAATTCAACTTTTTTAGGATCTACCAATACCAATTTCAACTGAGAAGGATGCTTTTTATATAGCAATGAAGTTATAATAGCGTTTAAACCAACCGATTTACCTTGACCCGTTGCACCCGCTACCAACAAGTGAGGCATCTTTGCCAAATCCACCATAAATATTTCATTTGTGATGGTTCTACCAAATACTACTGGAAGATCAAATGTAGATTCCTGAAACTTCTTTGATGCAACAGTTGAATGCATAGATACAACTTGTGATACGCTATTAGGCACTTCAATCCCAATGGTTCCCTTTCCTGGTATTGGTGCTATAATACGAATTCCTGTAGCCGCTAAACTCAACATAATATCTGATTCCAAATTTCGAATTTTCGAAATTCGAACCCCTGCCTTTGGAACAATCTCATACAATGTTATCGTTGGTCCCACAGTGGCTTTTATACTATCAATCTCTATGCCATAGTTCTGAAGTGTAGTTATAATCCTATTCTTATTAGCTTTCTGCTCATCCATGTCAATTTGAGTTTCATTCTCATTGGAATAAACTTTTAGTAAGTCAAGCGTTGGAGGATTATAATTGGATAAGTCCAGCGTTGGATCATATTTTTCTAATTTAGAAATTGTACTTGGTGATTCATCTTCTTCAAAATTCATTATTTCTAATTCAAGTTCTTCCACTTCTTCTTCATTGTCAACCGATACTATTTCGAAATCAGGTTCTACTTCTGACGATTCAATTTCAAAATGCACTTCGTCCAACTCATTTGTATCGGTATTATTCGAGGTATTATCTTCAATAAAATCACTTGGTTCATCTACTTGGTTGGTAACAACCCATGTTTCAGGTATAATCTCAGTGCCTATTGCAACAGACTTATCTTCTCTTTCTGTTTCTTGAATAGAATCAGAACTTATAGCTTGCGGAGATTTTTTTGAAAACAAGCCTCTAATAAAAAGTATCAAGGATTTATTAAGAAGTGCAAAATAACACACAATACATACTAGTAGCAACAATGCTACTCCTGGATACCCAATAAATGAGACCAATTGATTACTAATTGCATCACCATGTTGGCCACCTAACGAGAAAAATAAAAAATCATTTAAGAGAGGATCAAAAACAAAACCACATAGTATAGAAATCCAAATTAACCAAAACACACCATGTAATCCAGCTTTCCAAACCGAAATCACTTTAACATTTATCAGTCTCAAACCGATTATCAATCCAAAATACAGAAATGACACAGAAGCTATTCCATACCATCTATTGATGAACAACTCTGACAAAATTGCTCCCATTACAGAAGCCCAATTATGAATCTCTGACCTTTGACTCAATATTTCCCTCCATGGAAGTTCCATTTTACTTTGATCATAAGACCCAGTAAAAAAATAAGACAAAAAGGAAATAAATAGAAAAAACACTGAAAATAAAGTGAAAACACCAATTACAAAACAAGTCTTTTCATCCAAAATAATGGCTTTAAATTTCTCCCATATAGATGATGCTGAAGTTGACGGTGATTTTTTATCTGCCTTTGAAAATGGTGAGGATTCAAACAAATTCTGGGTCTGTTCTTTTGGTGCGCTTTTTATTGGTTTTTTGGGTGCCATCAAATTTAGTTTCGGAATGAGAATAGGATATTTCAATCTAATCTACAAAAATAATAAAAATGAATGCATGGATTACATCTTTAATGAATATTTTTGTCGAGACAAATGACAAACTAATAACACATTATTATTGTTTAAGCCAAATAATCTCTAGAAGTATTTTTATTTTTAAAATACTCCATTAAGGTTTACCCCTCACTAATTAGTCAAAGAAGAAAAATTAAACATGAAAATTAAATTGAAATCGATTTCGTATTATTTAATGCGAAAATTGGTTTAATGTATAATTGAAATATTAACTTTCAACGAAAGAATAATGACAACAAAAGAACGATACAAAAACATAATCAATTGGTTTACAATAAATATGCCTGTAGCTGAAACCGAACTCGAATATTCAACACCTTTCGAACTTTTGGTGGCAGTTATATTATCTGCTCAATGCACTGATAAACGTGTAAATATTGTAACAAAAAAATTATTTCATGATTTTCCAACTTCTGCATCAATGGCCAGTTCTAGTCCTGATCTCATTTTTGAATATATAAAAAGCATATCCTACCCATCCAATAAAGCTAAACATCTTGTTGGTATGGCTAAAAAACTTGAGATTGATTTTGAGGGCAAGGTACCCGATGATGTTGCTAAATTAGTAACTCTTCCTGGCGTGGGACGAAAAACTGCAAACGTGATTGCATCCGTAATCTACAACAAACCAACTATGGCAGTTGACACACATGTATTTCGAATTGCTGATAGATTAGGCTTAACTACCCATGCAAATAACCCACTTCAAGCTGAAAACCAACTTACAAAGCAGCTACCCAAAAGGATAATACCCAAAGCACATCATTGGCTAATCTTACATGGTAGATATATATGTATCGCTAGAAAACCCAAATGTAACAACTGTGGACTGATTGAATGGTGTAGATATTATTCAAACAAAGAAAAACTAGATGTAATAAAAAATCAGGATAGAAAACAAACAAAATTTCTTTAATTCTCTGGCAATTTAATATAAAATTAGGCTGAATATTTTTTCACGGAAGGTATAATATCCACTTATTATCTTGATCCAAAGATAGAATTATTATACAAATCATTCCTTTCGTTCATCATTGTACTAGGATTTCCAAAATTGAATTGATTGGTAGTAGTTTTTTTAGGTTTATTAAACCCAAAACCAGAGTCAAACAGAGTTGGAATCTGAATAAAATCACTAAATGATGAATTTGAAATTTGAGAGGATTGTGTATTAGATAATGAATTATTGTATTCTGCCCCCACCATTCCCAAATTAACAGTACTTGGAGAGCTATTGTATGTTTCTGTATTAAATCTTATTATTTTATATAAGCTGGAGCCCTTTTTACTCCATTTATTTGATGATAAACCTTTGGAGTTTGACGAATTTAAACTTGTGTAATTTGAGATACTATTAGTTATCATTGTTCCACTTGACAATATAGAAGGCAAACTATTGTCGTACGAAACGCTGAATGAAGGCGCATTTTCAATCTTACTATTAAATGTTACCCCAACAATATAATCTTGTCGATTATATCTATATTTAGAATTTGATTCATTATCTATTATCAGCCAATTGATTAGCACAAAAACAAATGAAACAACAATAAAAATTAATATTGAAGATTTGCCATTCATGTTAAATAGTCTAGATCAAAAAATAAAATTAAAAATGGAAAAAAATAATTGGAAAAAGTCTACTATATCAAATATGACTAAAAAAAGGATTGTACAAAGTTAACACTATTGAACAAAACACAAAAAAAAAAATGTTAAATATTCACACTTAAGCCCAATTTAATTACATACTCTCAATAATAACTTTTGAACATTCATTACTCATAATCAACAACACACTCAAATTAAATAATAAAATCACTACAATAAAAAAATAAATAATCAAAATATAAATTCACAATAATTTAAACTATCAATCATTTAAATTATAAAAATAAAATGGCAAGCAACTAAAGTCATAATCTTTATCATTACATATTTTCTAAATTAGTTTATTTTAAGTTCTGAGATGTAAGATTCATTATTTCTATTCTTGTAAACAGCAATAGATTGATTGTAATGAAATCAATTTGAGATATTATACAAAAAATTTAGAACCTTTAAATATTAGTATTTGTTATTTCACTAATATAAAAGTATGAAATTTGCTTGCAATAACTTTTGAATAAAAATTCACACGAGTTAAAATTTCAGATATTTATACAAATTTAAAAAAATCAATTATAAAATTGAATATATATAATTGGAAGTATTATTATTATTGTAATTTTGTGTTCAAATTCAATATCACACAACTATGAAAAGGAAAAATATTTACTTGATGATTTTGGTTTATGTTGTTTTTTTATTTTCATCATGCAAACAAAACACGATTAAAACAGAAGAAAAAAACTACATAAATAAATACTATTTATCAAAGGACACTTCGAAAGGAGCACTAAGCGTTGACTTAGAAATCGAGTTCCCAATAGAATACTCCAATAAAGAAGTATTAAAATCTATTCAACAAAGCATTATTACACAGTTATTTGGCAAAGAATACGTCAACAAACATAAGGACTCTATCGTAATATCATTTGCAAATGAATTACATAAAGAATATATTGACAACAACGCTCCACTATTAGTGCATCTTGATAGTGGAAGTGTTTATTCATTTAATAATGAATACAGTGTTGAAGGTTTCAGTTTATTAAGCGATGAGCACATCTTCACTTATGGTATAGATCGTATTGTATATATGGGAGGTGCACATAGCTTAGAAACAAGAAACTATTACAACTTCGATTTAAAAACGGGTAAGATAATAACTGAAGATGATCTGTTTCTACCCAACTACAAATCTGCATTAAGTGAAATTATTAAGCTAAGAATAATAGAGGAAAGTGATGTAATCAATAATATGGATGAACTAAATGAATCTGTGTTCTGGACAGATTCCATAGTACCAAATGGCAATTTCTATATCACAGATGAAAGTCTTAACTATGTATTTAATCCCTATGAAATAGCACCATTTGCATACGGTGACACTGAAGTCAATATACCTTTTAGTTACTTAAAAAAACTATTAAAAGATAATAGCCTAATAAATTATTTGATTAAGGAAGAGTCTAAGTAAACAAGTCTGAAACTGATGTTTATGGCAAACAAAAAAAACGACAAACTAGCTTGGGGAATTAGTTTATTGGCATTTGGCTGCTTGTTTTTGATAAAACAATTACATATTCTACCTGATGGTATAGCAAGTGTAATTTTTGACACAAAAAACTACCCTCTGTTAATGGGAATAATATTCTTACTGTTTCACTCCTATAAATCGGTTGGCTATGTATTAATTGCAGTTGGTCTATTATTTAGGATTTCTGATATTATTCGGATTACTCAACATGTTTCGGATTACATTTGGCCTATCTTACTAATGATTAGTGGGTTGATTTTAATATTTGGATTTAAGAAGGGAAAATAACTAATTAATCATAAATATATGAAGGTTGTAATTATTGGTTCAGGAAATTTAGCAACTCATTTTGGTCTAGCATTAAAAAATAAAGGCATTAACATCATTCAAGTATATAGTAGAACTGAATCAAATGCCGAAAAACTGGGATCATTACTTAATGTACCATATATAACCGACATATTGGAAATTGACAAAAATGCTGATTTTTACTTCTATGCTGTTAATGACAGTGCACTTACTGCTCTTATAAAAAAGAACAAAATTAGTAATTCGTGCCACGTACATATGTCGGGTAGTTCACCCATGTCTATTTTTAAAGGAAACACTAGTAATTATGGTGTTTTTTACCCACTTCAAACTTTTTCAAAGGACAGACCAGTAGATTTTAACAACATTCCAATTTTTGTGGAGTCGAGTAATGCAGATGTCCAAAAAAAACTTACAACCTTAGCAAAACTGCTTTCAGAAAAGGTCTATAACATTAATTCAGAGCAACGTAAAAGGTTACATTTAGCAGCTGTGTTTGCATGTAATTTTTCAAATTTCATGTATGACTGTGCTTATGATGTGCTTAGAAATTCAGGAGTTGGATTTGAGTTGTTACAACCTTTAATAACTGAAACTGCCGATAAAATAATAACCATGACACCAAAACAGGCACAAACAGGGCCTGCAATTAGATATGATAAAGTTATTATCAATAAACATCTAGACTTGTTAAAAGGAAAAAAAAACTTGCACCTTATATACATGATTCTTTCAAATTCAATTAATAAAAGACACAAAAGGAAAAAAATATACTCTAATATTTTCCAAAAAATTGAACGTAGAATACTTGGTTATATTTCAAACTTCAAGCAACACATTTAAATATGCACATACTTCAATTAATAAGATATAAGAATTTAATCATCATTTGGATTCTTCAATTTTTGATGCATCGTGTTGTAATTGTTCCTATATTACAAATCCATGGCTTTGACAACAATTTTAGAGACGATATTTTCTTCTCTTTACTTACTCTTGCTACAATTCTAATAGCTGCAGGAGGATATATTTTGAATGACTACTTTGATATGAAAATTGATGCAATCAACCATCCTGAAAGACAAATTGTAGGGAAAATAATCGATCGTTCAAAAGCTATGAGATTGCATCAAATTTTCACAACCATAGGCACTTTAATTGGAATTGGCCTTTCCATTTACACTCGTAGTTTTTCGATCGGATTTATATTCATCACTGTACCTGGACTATTATGGTTTTATTCTGCAAGTTATAAACGCCAGTTTTTAATAGGTAATCTAACAATAGCATTTATTAGCATGATTACCGTATTATTGGTTGGAATTTTTCAAATCAGTCTTTTAGAATTGAGATACGACAAATTAATCTATGAGACACCAATACCTCAATTTATTTACTCTTGGATTGGAGGATTTGCATTTTTTTCCTTTATGTTAACTCTCATCAGAGAAATAGTTAAAGACATGGAAGATGAAAAAGGTGATCGTGAGCTCGAATGCAGAACTTTGCCCATCGTATGGGGACAGAAGAATACTAAAATTGTATTGTATGTATTAATTGCGTTTATACTATTAGCATTATTTTATATAGAAAGATTCCATATACCTTTTGATGGAAGTTTGACACTTAATTTCTTGCTTTATGGCATATTGGTTCCATTTATTGCACTTATCTATTTGATTCTTAAAGCTAGCACCCCAAAGGATTTTAATCAAGTTTCTTTTCTTTGTAAAATTATAATGCTCATTGGAATTTCATACAGCATCATTTTTAATTTTCTTGCTGCAAAATTATATGGTCTAATATTATTTGATCTTTTTCTAGTTAAGTAGATTTATATCATTTTTTTATCATAGCTCTTTGTTTGTATGAATTGATATTAAAGTACTTTTCATTTGAAACAGAGATTCTATAAATCCAAATTTAATATTTTCAAAACACTGTTTGATATATTTTATCTGCCATTGTAAATATGCTTTCACATCTAAAAAACTTCAATATTATTCTTGCATCTCAATCACCACGTAGAAAAGAACTATTGGCTGGTTTAAACCTACCATTTACTATTAAGGCATTAGATATTGACGAATCATACCCTGATGAATATGAAAAAGAATTAGTACCTGAATTTTTAGCTAAGAAAAAAGCAGAAGCCTATTCTGAGTACATGAATGAAAAGACACTGGTGATAGCAGCAGATACAATTGTATTGAATCAAGGGAAAATTTATAATAAACCAAAAAATAGAGAGGAGGCATATAATATGCTTAAATCTATTTCTGGCATGACTCATCAAGTGATTACAGGGGTTTGCATCAAATCAAAAATCAAACAGATCAGCTTTTCGGATACTACCTTGGTTGAGTTTCGAGTACTTGATAATGCTGAAATAAATTATTATCTTGACAACTATGCCCCTTATGACAAAGCAGGAGCATATGGAGTACAAGAATGGATTGGTTACACTGGAGTAAAGTCTATGAATGGTTCGTATTTTAATGTTATGGGCTTACCCGTCGAAAAATTATACCTTGAACTTAAAAAGTGGAACATATATGATTAAATACAGATATATAGTTGCACTAATTTTAATCATATTTATTTTTAACTGCTATGGACAATCAAAAATAAATAATAAATCCATCTTTTGTTGCATTAACTCATCCAAAAAGTCATTGAAGTATTTAAGCTCAAAAGATTGGGACATATTATTCCCAAACAGGAAGGGCTTTACTAAAAATAGTATTCAAAATAACACATCTGACTTCTATTCATATCAAACCTTTGTCAAAGCTGCATCCTATTTCCCAAAATTTCTAAATGAAGGTGATAGTTTGACACAAAAGAGAGAACTAGCTGCATTTTTAGCTCATATTGCTCAAGAAACTAGTGATGGATGGAATGATGCACCTGGTGGATATTTTGCTTGGGGACTTGTATATATAGAAGAACAACAAAAGGAAAGTATTTTTAATTATGTAGATTCTACCAATCAAATCTATCCTGCAGTGAAAGGTAAATTGTACTTTGGACGTGGACCAAAACAAATAAGTTGGAATTATAATTATGGACAATTTAGTGAATTTTGGTATGGATCTAAAGACAGCTTACTAAATAACCCTGAACGTCTTGCAACTGATCAATTATTATCATTTTCGTCGGCGATCTGGTTTTGGATGACACCACAAACACCAAAACCTTCTTGCCATGAGGTAATAACAGGATTGTGGAAACCTAATGAGAAGGATTTATCCAATGGTAGATCAATTGGCTTTGGTAACACTCTAAACATTATCAATGGAGGTTTGGAATGTGGCAAAGGATATGACCTTTTGAAAAGTGAATACAGGTACAAATATTATGAACTCTTCTGCAAGTATTTAAATGTTCCAATTGGCGAAAATGTGAAATGCACATTTCAAAAGCCTTATGGTAGTGAATAGTTCTTATATCAAAACCAATCTATTACAAATCACTTTTTTAATTTAAATAATGAATATAATTATATTCAGTTCTATAATTTCAACTATTAATAGCATTTAACCTTAAGCAATCTAAAAGAAACTATCTATGAAAACAAAACTAAGTATTATTTGTATCATTCAAATTTTAATTGTATTTGCGTCATTCGTTCATTCACAAAACCAAACAAAAAACAAACTATGGAATGGAAAATCTTGTGCAATTTGTTTGACTTATGATGATGCATTGACAAATCACCTTGATAAGGTAATACCAAAACTAGATTCTATGAATTTTAAAGCTACATTTTATATTTCATGTAATTCTGGAACGTTAAATAATAGAATAGAAGATTGGAGAAAAGCTTCGAAGAATGGACATGAACTGGGTAATCACACTTTGTTCCATCCATGTATTGCCAGAATGAAAAATAGAGACTATTCCAGTTGGGTAGCACCCGAATACGACATGAATAACTATTCAATTAAAAGAATTGTTGATGAAATCAAGATGGCAAATACTTTACTCAAAGCTATTGACGGCAAAAATAAAAGAACGATTGCTTACCCATGTGGTGATTGTACTATTAGAGATACATCGTACATTCCTTATATTATAGATAGTTTTGTGGGAGGTAGAAATGGTGAAGGTGCATTTTTAAAATTAGAAGATATAAATCCATATCAAATCAATGCATTTAGCATCAATGATAATTATTCTAGTGAGAAACTTATAGAAATGGTTAACTATGCAAAAAATACTGGCAGTTTGGTTGTATTCCTATTTCATGGTGTAGGTGGTGGACATAATTCAAATGTGAGTTTAAACAAACACAACGATTTAATTAATCATCTCAAAGCAAATGAAAATGACATTTGGGTTGCACCATTGGTAGACATTGCTGATTTAGCAAAATCCACACAAAAGAAGTAAATTCTACTCTCCGCCTCATTTGGGACGTGAAGGTGTGTTTGTTTTGTCGTTTTCTTTGTGTATAATGTCTGAATAAGAATTTACAGAATTCTAATCTACCCCTCCCAACAAAAAAGGGAAAGATGGTGACTCTGTATTTGGATCTTTTTCAAAGCATTTTAGAATTTTTCAGAATGCTTATATTGAATATTAACTAGCCTATTTTGAAAAACTTACGGCACCAAAGTTGATCAACAATTCTTTTTCAAAAAAATAAGCTTCAACACAATTATTAGCTTACGCCAGATGCACATCCGCTAAGTTAACCAATGCCTTTATCTCTACAATCAACTAACTCTGAATAACAAAATCGGCTCTGCATGTACCAATTTCTAAACCCTGATAATATATCTTTTGTTCATCTTCCCTTTCGAAGTTAATATGCACATTTCTTAATTCGGAGTAATGGACAAAATTAATGCTGTAATCTTATGAAAGCAGGCTTGCAACATCGAAGTTACAAGCCTGCACGTAATATTTATATACTAATTTTTACTTAATCATCAATCCACCATTCACCCCATAAGTTTGAGGATAATGTCCATCCCATTTTTCCAGTCGTTTCATCTCTACAAGTTGAGGTGTAAGCGAGGATGATACTTTTTGGTTATAATAGGCCTCTCCTTCTCCTTTGATTTTCAATGCATCAGCTTCACCTCTTGCTTTGGTGGTTTGAATATCTGCTTCCGCCTTGGCTTTGGCTACCTCGTTTTGGGCTCTTTGAGCCTCTTGCGTCATTCTCACTTTTGAATCGAGTGCTTCTTTAACTGATTCAGGTATTCTCACACTTCCTATCAGCGACACTTTATCAATCAATATTCCTGTAGGTGCCAAAGAAGAACTTACCATTTTATAGACACTATCTACCAATAGACTCTTACCAGCACCATATACCGACTCTACGGGCATGTTACCAGCAATTTTATTCAATGCATCACGGATGGTGTTTCTTACCACCACAGATCTGATTTCCTCTTGTCCTTTACGGTAGGTGGTAAACATTTTGACAATAGAATTCAACTCAAAATGCATAGCAATTCCTAAATCCATCGAACATTCCATCCCTTCTTTGGTCTGAAATATAAACTCCTCATTATCTGGTGAACCTTCGTTAGAATCTCTAGTGTATGTGTAATTGACCTGATAGGTTGGAAACAAATGGAGCTCTTCGTTCCATCCTATCCAATACCTTCCCACTCCAAGCACCTCTGTATCTACACCTTTGGCACCTCCAAGTTTATAGACTTTGATACCCACATTACCAACAGGAACATTCGAGCAACTAGTCACTGACACCAGCAACACAAGAAAAAAGCTAATTTTTACTACATTTTTCATCTGTTTATAATTTAATTTTTAGTTGTCAGATGGAACTCTCATGACAAAATTTAATCATGCCCTAGTGGGTCAAAGTAGATAAAATTTTGTCTGCTCGTTTCATTTGATACAGTCTGTTTTATTTTGTTTAAACTTATTGAACCTACTTTTAACTTCATCCAATTTAGAGAAAGTAATCATTCTGATGATTAACAAAATAATCAATAACACACCAGAAATTACAGCAAAATGAGACTTTGCACTAAAAAGAAAAGGTAATACAAAACCTAAGCATGAAGCATATAGCAAAATCCATAAAAAGATAACGATATTTTTTTTCATATTTTAATGCTTTAGCGCCCTAAATCTTCGCCAGATGGCAGATACTTTAAGTGAGAGGGTCTTGTGAATAATCATGTACTTCTGTGTCTACTTTTTGTTAGAAATCTATGATTCTCGACACATGTCAACCCTTCGGGTAGGGTGTCAAAAATGATATACTTAAAACCTAAGCAGTTTTTCTTGTAACTTCGTGTCTTTGTGATAAAAAAAAATTTTATCAGACGCCGCATGAGACATCTCTATCCATAGCTATGTCCCTATATGGTTTGATTTTTTCAATTTGTTAAATATAGTAAGTCTTTTGTGACCTTTTGTGGCTTTATTTACCTCTTTTGCATTTACCCACTTAATTCCTTATAAAACAAAAACAACATCTTAACAACAACTTTCTTTGCAAATTTACACATTCAATTTTTGTTTTACCAAACAATGGAAAAAATAATAGAATTTTTATCCCAGTGGATGATTCATCACCGAATATTCAGCAGTTTATGCATCTGCACGGACAAGCTCCATTGAGGATTATTTTTGACTAGTTGAATGCAGTACTCCACATTATCATTGTCAATTGAAAACATCTCTTTCGGATTTCCTACAAAAATGGGACTCACAAAATAATGGTCAGCAGCAGGTAAATCCGAAATCAATGGAAGTTCATCACCCACAGCGATGGGAAATCGCAGCTCATTTACTTTGGTGAAATTTCGCTTTAGAATAGCTGAAGAAACCTTGGGACTACAAGAAATATAATCAATTTTGGAAGGCACTGGCATTGATCCATTGGTTTCAATACAATTATAGTAGCCTGAGAAGCAACTCAAAATATCATCATCCAATTGCAGAGTGGGTTCACCACCCGTCCATATTAATAAGTTATGTTGATAAACACTATCATGTAGATACGAGTCTACTATTTCGAATATCTGCTTCACTGTCATATCAACACCCACACTCCAGTCGGTATCGCAGAAGTTACAATTCTTATTGCAACTAGACAACCGTACAAAAACGGCAGACTTTCCTGAATTGGCACCCTCACCTTGAATGGAATGAAATATTTCTACCACATTCAGCGTTCTCTCTAGGATAGCATCACGGTTCATACCTGCAATTTGTTTTTGGAGTCTCGCTAAGTTCCACTGCATACATTAAAGGAAACTTAGGTTTAAAAAAGTCATAAATATATTTACTCATATTTTCAACTGAAGTTTGAAATGAGAATACGTCATTTAGGTTTCTATGATCTAAAGTAGATTCAATCCAGTCTGAAATTGGTTTTAAGTCCCTATAATCTTGTACAAAACCTTCTTTATTAAGATTACCTTTTAGAAATACCTTAAGTACATAATTGTGTCCATGCATTCTCATACATGGATGATCTTCTGTTAAACCAAACAATTGATGACTAGCAGAAAAATTAAATTCTTTACTAATAATATACATTATAACATTATTTTGATCAATAAAAGGATACAATTAAAAAACAAATGAAATGAAAAGGAAGATATTCAACACTGATACAATTATACCTAAAGAATAGAGTAAGTATTTTGAGAAAGTTGAATTCTTGTATTTTCCCATTACTTTCTCTGAGGATGTTAAATAAACTTGAAGAAATATTGTCAATGGAAGTTGAATACTTAGAATCATTTGCGAATAGATAAGTCCTTTATATGGATCGGAAATCAAAAAAATTATAGCCAAAGCTATCAGTAATGAAATAGAAACACCCATTCTAGAATGATTATCTTTGATATCATAAGGTTCTTTATACATACCTGCAAATATTGTACCTGCAGCCATACCAGATGTAATAGTAGAAGCAACTCCTGCCATTAATAATGCAATAGCAAAAATGCTTGCAGAGTTATTTCCTAGTAAAGGAATCAACAAATCCTTTGATTGTTCTAATTCGGAAACTACAATCTTGTTTTTGAAAAATGTAGTTGCAGCTAATAAAATCATCGCACTATTAATAGCCCAACCAATAAGCATAGAAAATAAAGTATCTAAAAATTCATACCTCAGTTGCTTTTTTATTTCTTTTTGATCTTTTAAATTCCACTGCCTGCTTTGAATTATTTCCGAATGGAGAAACAAATTATGAGGCATTACAACTGCACCTAAAACACTCATAATAATAAGCATCGATCCTTTGGGAAATGAAGGAACAATCCAACCCTCTATTGCTGAATTCCAATTTACATCTACCAACGACAACTCATATAAAAACGCAAGACCTATTATCGAAACAAATCCAATTATCCATTTTTCGATGTATCGATATGAATTTGTAAATAACATTATTATTACAAAAACTGTTACCATCAAGGCACCAGCTCGGATTGGTATTGCCCAAAGCATGTTTAATGCAATAGCTCCTCCTAGTATTTCGGCCAATGAAGTTGAAATAGATGCTAACATGGCCGTTACTAATAAAAATTTAGAATATCTGGATGGTAAATATATACTTGTTGCCTCTGACAAGCATAAACCTGTTGCAATACCTAAATGTGCTACATTGTGTTGTAATAATATTAACATAAATGTAGATAAACTTACCATCCATAGTAAAGCATATCCATAATTTGCACCAGCTGCCAAATTGGATGCCCAATTTCCCGGATCAATAAAACCTACAGTAACTAACAAGCCTGGACCAACATATTTGAAAATGTCAATTCCTCCAAGTTTGGGTCGATAAGTCTTATTATCTATATTATTGAATATTTTAAACATAGGATTTATCAAAAATATTTATTTCCGATAAATAAAACATCAACGATTGATTTGTGTTTAGTAAAACACCTTTATTTATCAGATTTTTTTTGCTTTCTGGCATGGCTATGTTTTCTTCCATAAAAGAAATAAATCAGAAATCCAATTGCCATCCAAATAAATAAGCGTATCCAAGTATCAACTGGCAAAGAAGCCATTTGAGCAAAACATATTAAAGCTCCTAAAATTGGGACTAAAGGAACTAAAGGTGTTTTGAACAAACGGGGAGCATTGGGTTCTGTTTTTCTCATAATTACTATTCCAACACAAACTATTACAAAAGCAAGCAATGTCCCAATTGAGACCAACTCCCCTAATAGACCTATTGGAAATAGCCCTGCACACAAACCTGCAAATCCTCCAGTTAATAAGGTAGTTATATGTGGAGTTTTGTATTTCGAATGAATTTTGGCAAAGCTTTTCCAAAGTAAACCATCGCTTGCCATTGCAAAAAATATTCTCGATTGTCCTAATAATAAAACCAAAACAACTGAACTTAATCCAGCAATTGCTCCTACTTTAATAATTGGTCTTAACCACATTAATGATGTACCAACTCTATCAATGGCCAGAGCTATTGGTGCAGAGACATTTAATTCTTTATAACTAACAATTCCTGTTAATGTCAAACTTACACCTATATACAAAATAGTACATATTAATAAAGAACCTAGAATTGCAATTGGCATATCACGTTTAGGATTAATCGTCTCTTGGGATAAAGTAGACACTGCATCAAAGCCTACATATGCAAAAAACACTACACCAGCTCCTGTAAGTACACCTGACCAACCATATTCACCCCAAACACCTGTGTTTTGTGGAATAAAGGGAGTCCAATTTTCCAATTTAATATGTGAAATTCCAAAACCAATAAACAATAATATAACTATCACTTTTATCAACACAATGATATTGTTAAATTTTGCCGATTCCTTGATACCTAATACCAATAGTGATGTCATGATAACGACTATAAAAACAGCAGGGAAATTGATAATGGCACCTGTAGTATGCCATCCTGTATGATCATACACAAACGGGCTCTGAGAAATTGTTTCAGGTAAAACTATCCCGAAATCATGTAAAAAGCTAACAACATATCCTGACCATCCTACTGCCACCGTTGCTGACCCAAATAAATATTCCAATATCAAATCCCATCCAATTATCCATGCTACAAATTCACCCATAGTTGCATATCCATAGGTATATGCACTTCCAGAAACTGGTATCATAGATGCAAACTCGGCATAACATAGACCGGCAAGCAAACAACCAAATGCTGAAATTACAAATGAGATAGCCACTGCTGGTCCTGCATGCATCTGTGCTGCTGTTCCGGTTAAAACAAAAATTCCTGCTCCGATAACACATCCTACCCCTAACAATGTTAAGTTTACAGGTCCTAGATGACGTTTCAATTTATTGTGTTTACTATCTGCTTGTTGTTCTAATTGAGATAGTGATTTTGTAATAAATAAGTTTTTCATCTGTTTATAATTTAATTTTAGTTGTCAGATGGAACTCTCATGACAAAATTTAATCATGCCCTAGTGGGTCAAAGTAGATAAAATTTTGTCATGCTCGTTTCATTATAATCTATTTTCACATTTTATACTACAAAAGTAAGTTATTTATTTTAAAATTCTCGAATATTTCTTAGTGAGCTCTACTATAAAAAAAAAACAGTAGTAATACTGAAATTCAATATTACTACTGTAAAAATAATTAGATTCAAAAAGAATTAGTCTTTTTCAACATAAGCTAAAACTTCACCTTTTCGAACAATATCACCTTGTTTCTTTTCGATTGCTATGATTCTACCATCACAAAAACTTCCAATATGTTCAAGACCATAATTTGTTTGAATTGAACAAACGGTATCAAATTCTTTTACAATTTTACCGTGAACAGGTTCTACAGATTTTTCATTAAAATCCAATTCCCAAATCACCCTACCTGTGGCATTTGATACTACTGGTTCTGCATTAGGATATTTCAATTTACGAATATCCGGAATTTCGATAGCCGACTTCGAAAATTTTTCTTTTATAGCAGCTTCTAACTCAGTTTCAAAGCGTTTCTTAGCATCTCCTGATTTGAAATCACGATATTGCTTTTCATGCATTGCAAATTCAAACAATTCTTCATCATCCTTACCCCTATCCCATCCATTAGACTTCATCTCTTCTATATATTTTGGAAGCTCATTTGGATAATTTGATTGTGGGTCACCTTCATAAAATTCGAAACCATTTTTCTTTGCAAGCTCTACTATTTCTGCATCCAATTTTCCTGGTAATTTACCAGCTTTACCCAAAATCATATCCCATGAATTCTTATCTATCATACTCCAACGCGCTTGCCCCTTTTCCATAAACATAACATTCATCAATGCTATATTTTTCACATACTGACTAAATGGAGTTACCAATGGTGGATTACCCAGTTTTGGCCAAATATATTTTACCTCAACAAACAATTTCACCAACAATTCATCTTCCGTCAATTCAGTTTTATTATTCTGTTTTAAATATGAGTTAATATTGGCATGTACTGGCTTTAAATCAGCCATAAGTGAGCCCATCATACCACCTGGCAATCCACATCCAACAAGTAATGAAGTCATGAATTTATTACGTTCATCAATAAAATATCCAAGAAAATCATCTACAAAACTTTGAGTCAATCTACGAGCTTCCATATAAGCACTCATATTTATCTCAGGAACTTTAAACCCAGCATCTTTCAGCATTGCCTGAATAGTAATGACATCTGGGTGTACCATACCCCAAGAAAGAGGCTCCATTGCAACATCCAAATAGTCACAACCAGCTTTAGCCACTTCTAGCATTGATGCTACTGAAAAACCAGGTCCAGAATGACCATGATATTGAACAACCGTATCAGGATGTGCAGTTTTAATTGCAGAAACAATCTTTCCTAACATCTCTGGACGACCTATACCAGCCATATCTTTCAAACATATTTCATCTGCACCAGCTGCAATTAATTGTTCGGACATATTAATATAATATTCAGCTGTATGAACTTCCGAATAGGTGATACACATTGTTGCTTGTGCTATCATTCCTGCTGCTTTTGCATATTGAATTGAAGGAATAATATTACGAACGTCATTTAAACCACAAAAAATTCGTGTAATATCTACACCTTGAGCCTTTTTTACTTTATACATCAACTCACGAACATCTGCAGGTACTGGATTCATTCTTAATCCATTCAATCCTCTATCTAGCATATGAGTCTTAATGCCTGCTTCATTAAAACACTTAGTAAAAGTACGCACAGCTTCATTTGGATTTTCACCGTATAATAAATTTACTTGCTCAGAAGCTCCACCATTTGTTTCAACTCGAGCAAAACATCCCATTTCTACAATTACAGGTGCAATTTTTGCCAATTGATCTTTTCGAGGTACATACTTGCCTGATGCCTGCCACATATCACGATATACTAGGCTAAATTTGATTTCTTTCATATATTCTTACATTGATAATTTAACATTCTACTTAGAAATAAATTATGACTTAAAACAATATAATAATCAACAAATTAGTCGAATCATATTACTTCTTCATTTCTACCGCAAATATCCGATATTTTTTTTAAAAATTTCAAATAAATAAAGAAAAATTTCTTTATTTATTTGAGTCCATTTTTAAATTAATTATTCCTTCAAACTTAGCTTAAATATTTTTCCACTCCAAGGTTGCATGATGGTTTTAAATCTATCATTAGGGCTGAGAATGATATCAGTATATTTTGTTTTTTTATCCAACAAATCACAACATTTGTAAGTCTTAAATTCCTTAACACCTAAATATTCAAATGCATCATTAGGTATTATAACCTCTGTATCAATACATTTATCGTCAAAATTGACAATTATCAATGTTAAATCATCTTTATGCATCCTCATAAAAACAAATTCTTTATTCGAATTAAAATTCGAATTCTCAAAATTGGCATATGCCAAATCAAACATTAATCCTTGAGAAATAGACTTTTCATTAACACAAATATGTAGCAATTCTTTATAAAACTGACGTAATTCCTTTTGATCTTGTGTGAGGTTTGAACCGTCAAAAGCCCCATTATTTGCCCATGCTTGTATGGATTTAATACCCCAATAGTCGAATATTGTAGTTCGACCATCTACACCAGAAAAACCTTCTGCATCCATACCTAACTCACCCAACTCTTGACCAAAATATATCATTACAGGTGCTTTGGTTAATGTTGCAGATACAATCATTGCAGGATGAGCATAAAATCCAGTACCTGAATAAAATCCAGACCCGATTCGTTGTGCATCATGATTTTCCAAAAAATTCAACATTATAGGCTCCAAACCACCTAATTTTTGCCACACAGTACTGATTTTTGTTGCAGAGAGGTAACGACTTGATACATTTCTTAATATATCATACATACCTACTTTATCGTATAAATAATCAAACTTACCTTGTGTTACATATGTGTGATACAAAGAAGGATTATAAACTTCGGCAATAAAAATTATTTTAGGATACTTTGCTTTAATCTGAGTCAATGCCCAATCCCAAAACTCAACAGGTACCATCTCAGCCATATCACATCTAAACCCGTCAATCTTTTTTGATGACCAGTACATTAATACTTCCAGCATTTTATGCCATGTATTGGGTATTGGGTCAAATTGTTTTTGCCCACCACCTTGATAGTTGACACCATAATTCAACTTTACCGTCTCATACCAATCATACAAGCCAGGTGATGCTGAAAATTGATCATTACCAGTTACTTTGGCAGGGTATTCATGATATTCTAAGGCATTGAACTGTGGTGTAAAACTCTGATTTGGTAGATAATAATAATTATTTAACGGTGAAAATGCCCATTCAGGATTATCCGTTTCTCCAAAATCTTTAACTCCTTGTGGTTTTGCATCAGAACAATAATTACGTGCTACATGATTAGGTACAAAATCTATAATTACCTGCATGCCAGCATCATGAGTTCTCTGAACGAGCTGCTCAAATTCAAACATTCTATTTGTTACATTTTCTGCTAAATCTGGATCTACATCATAATAATCCTTTATAGCATAAAATGAGCCAGCTTTCCCTTTAACTACCCCTGGATGATCTTTTTGAATACCATACTGCGAATAATCTGTTTGTGTAGCATGTTCTATTACTCCCGTATACCAAATATGAGACACCCCGAGTTCTTTAATTTCATTTAAAGCTTTATCAGTAAAACTATTAAATTTCCCACATCCATTATCTTCAATACTACCATTATATTTATTAGTTGTATTATAATTTCCAAATAATCTAGGAATGACTTGGTAAATAACAAATTTTGACATATAATTTCAGGTTGTAGTTAAAATTCAATCACGCAAATTCTCCTACAAAGATATTATTTTTCAAATATAATGCATTAAAAAATCAATGAAAATTAAGCCTCGAATTTAAACAATTATCACATTAACAATGTTACTTTTGTAAAATCATAATATATATTTAACAACACTAATTTATTTTTATCATGGCAACAGTAAAATTCAAAGGAAATGATGTTCAAACAAATGGACAATTACCTTCTATAGGAAGTACAGCACCCGATTTCACATTAGTTGGTAGCGGACTACAGGAAATTAAACTAAGTGATTACAAAGGCAAAAAAGTTGTACTAAATATTTTCCCAAGCATAGATACTGGCACATGTGCTGCATCTGTAAGAAATTTCAATAAATTAGTAGCGAGCAAAGAAAACACTGTAGTAATATGTATTTCTAAAGACTTACCATTTGCACAAAATAGATTTTGTGGTGCTGAAGGAATTGAAAACGTTATAACTGCTTCTGATTTTAGAACTAACAACTTCGATAACGACTACGGTGTACTTCTAATTGATGGTCCTTTAAAAGGTTTATTATCACGTTCTGTGGTAGTAGTTGATGAAAATGGAAATGTAGCTTACACAGAACTAGTTTCAGAAATTGTTAATGAACCAAATTATGAAATTGCAGCTATCTAATTTATTTTTATAAGTTTGAAATAATAGAAATTATCAATTTCTATTGAAGTTCAACTCCTGATTTTATTTTATCAGGAGTTGTTTTTATTATGTACTACTTCATTGCATTTTAAAGCAAAAATTAGACTTAGGTAAATCTCACATGACTATTATTTAGCAATTTTTATTATATTTGCAGACTAATTAAAAAAAACATGTATGAATAATTTGAAAATTGGAGACATCGTCGCTAAACTACCAATTATACAGGGTGGAATGGGTATCGGAGTTTCATTATCAGGTTTAGCGTCGGCAGTTGCAAATGAAGGAGGGGTTGGGGTTATATCTTGTGCAGGTCTGGGTCTAATTTATAGAAATACAGCAAAAGAATTTTTGGATGCTAGTATTGAAGGGATGAAAATTGAGATAAGAAAAGCTAAAGCTAAAACAAATGGAATAATTGGGGTGAACATAATGATGGCTCTTACGAACTTTGGAGACATGGTTAAAGTTTGTATAGCCGAAAAGGTAGATGTTATTTTTGCAGGAGCAGGACTTCCTTTGGATTTACCAAAATATAGAACATCTAATTGTACTACTAAAATGGTTCCTATTGTTTCGTCAGCAAGAGCTGCAAAAATCATATGTGAAAAATGGAAAACTTTATATGATTATCTTCCCGATTTAGTGGTTGTTGAAGGACCAAAAGCAGGAGGACATTTAGGTTTTAAAATTGATCAAATCAACAATCCAGAATTTGCTCTAGAGAAATTAATTCCTGAAGTAGTGAAGGAAGTAGCAATTTTTGAAGAAAAATACAATCAAGAAATTCCTGTAATTGCAGCTGGTGGTATTTATACAGGACAAGATATTTACGATTTTAAAAATCTAGGCGCAAAGGGTGTTCAAATGGCTACTAGATTTGTAACCACTTTTGAATGTGATGCTGACGACAAGTTCAAACAAGCATATATTGATGCAAAAGAAGAGGATTTAGAAATCATTCAAAGCCCTGTGGGAATGCCTGGCCGTGCATTGAAAGGTGTATTTTTAGATAAAATCAATCAGGGTCTTGCAAAGCCAAAGACTTGTCCGTTTCATTGCTTGCACACTTGCGACTACCAAAAAGTTCCATATTGCATCAGTGTCTCTTTACTCAATGCTTATAATGGATATCTAGACAAAGGATATGCATTTGCAGGTAGCAATGCTTATAGAACCACAGAAATAGTTTCTGTAAAGGATCTTATTGCTGAATTAAAAGAAGGATATGAAGAAGCTGCAAAATCGAACTAAATGTATTTCATATGTTTAATAAAAAAAAAGGATTGTAATCAATCCTTTTTTTTTATTAAACACCTTCAATTTATTTTATCAATTATATCCATGCCTAATTGAATGGATTTCTCGTTTAATGGAATTAAATGATGATGTCGTTCTGGTAAACATTTTGTAAGTCCTTTCAACACATTATCTATTTGTACTATGGGTCTTACTTTTAGAAACCCACCTAAAATAAGCATATTAGTTGTTTTTGATAAATTATGTGACAAGGCATAATCTACTGCATCTATACGATAAATTTGAATATCTTTACGAGTGGGTAACTTTTTCAGACCACTGCCACTTCCATCAAAAATTAATACTCCTCCTGGACGAACTTTGTCTTCGAATTTCTCCAAAGATGGTTGATTTAGAACAATTGCTGTATCGAACATATTCAAAACAGGAGAACTTATTCTATTATCACTTAAAATTACAGTTACATTAGCTGTTCCACCTCTTTGTTCTGGTCCATATGAAGGCATCCAACTAATTTCCTGACCTTGCATCAAACCCGAATATGCTAATATTTTACCCATGGATAAAACGCCTTGACCTCCGAACCCTGATATAATTATTTCTTCTTTCATTACAACTTGTATTAATGGAGAATAAAAAATCAACTTTAAAAATAAGACTCTTAAATATCTTTTAAATCTCCAAGTGGATAATTTGGTATCATGTTTTGTTCCATCCATGTATTCGAATCAGCGGGCGACATATTCCACCCGGCACTGCATGTTGAGACAATTTCCACAACAGATGTACCTTTACACAATAAAGAATTTTCTAGAGCTTTTTTAATTGCATTTTTAGCTCTTCGGATATTTGCTAGTTTATGCACACTTTGCCTTGTTACATAACAAGTCCCGTCCAATTGAGCCAGAAGTTTGGTAATATCTAATGGATATCCGCCCAAAGGAACAGTTCTGCCTGATGGCGATGTAGTTGACTTCATACCATTAAGGGTTGTAGGAGCCATCTGTCCACCTGTCATTCCATAAATACCATTATTGATGAAAAATATTGCAATATTTTCACCCCTATTACATGTATGAATAGTTTCGGCAGTACCAATTGCTGCCAAATCTCCATCACCTTGATAAGTAAACACACAACGATCAGGCAATAGTCTCTTCACAGCAGTTGCCAAGGACGGCGCCCTACCATGAGCAGCTTGTTGCCAATCAATATCTATGTATTTATATCCAAAAACGGCACAACCAACAGGTGCAATACCAATTGTTTTTTCCTGTATATCTAGCTCCTCAATAACTTCAGCAATAAGCTTGTGAACAACCGAATGACTACAACCTGGACAGTAATGCATTTGTGTATCATTCAATATTTTTGTCTTTGCGTATACTAAGTTTTTGGGATCAATTATTTCATTAACATTCATAGTCATTTATTCGAATTAAGCTGATTAATGATTTACAATCAGGTTTTTCATGGCCTCAAGTACTTCATCTGGAGAAGGTATAATACCACCCAATCTACCATAATGTGATACAGGCACCTCACCATTTACGGCTAAGCGCACATCATCAACCATTTGACCTGCATTCAGTTCTACAGTAAGTATTGATTTGACTCTACTTGCATATGCTTTAATTTCTTTTGTAGGAAAAGGAAATAGAGTTATTGGACGTAACAATCCCACTTTTAAACCTTCTTCACGAGCCATCTCAACTACCTTTTGTGATATCCTGGCACTTGTACCAAATGCTATGATGAGATAATCTGCATCTTCACAATCAATCTCTTCTAATCTTACTTCGGATTCCTGAATCCGCTTGTAATTGGCTTGTAATCTTAGATTTATGATTTCCATATCTTCAGAATACAGTTCTAGAGTTAGAATATAATTGGGAGCTCTATCAGGTGTCTTACCCAATGTTGCCCAAGGATATTTAATTCTTATTTCATCATCTGTTAATCGAGGAGTGAAAGGTGGCAAAACAGCCTTTTCCATCATTTGTCCAATAATACCATCGGTCAGTATCATTGTAGGAATTCGATATTTAAATGCAAGTTCAAAAGCTAATACAGTATGATCAGCCATTTCTTGAACAGATGCAGGTGCTAATACTATCATTTTATAATCACCATGCCCACCTCCTTTTACACTTTGGTAGTAGTCAGCTTGTGCTGCTTGAATAGTTCCAATTCCTGGTCCACCACGCATTACATTAACCAAAACACATGGCAATTCAGCACAAGCCAAATCTGAAATACCTTCTTGCATAAGACTTACTCCTGGACTTGAGGAAGTTGTCATCGCTTTCTTACCACATCCAGCTGCACCAAATACCATATTAATAGTAGCCAATTCACTTTCCGCTTGCAAAACTACCATCCCTGTAGTGTTCCAAGGCTCTAAGGCCATCATCGTTTCAATGATTTCAGACTGAGGCGTAATTGGATAACCAAAATAGCCATCACAACCACATCTAATAGCTGCTTCGGCAATTGCCTCATTCCCTTTCAAAAGCCTTACTTCTTCCATATTTTATTATTAAGGATAAAATTATAATTTTAATTCTCAGTGTCCTTCTTTACCTTATACACTGTAATACATGCATCAGGGCAAACATATGCGCAAGCAGCACATCCAACACACGAATCGGCATTAGACATGTATGAGTAATTATATCCTTTGAGATTTGAATCCGGAGAAAGTGATAATACTTTTGAAGGACAGGCTACTACACACAAATTACATCCCTTGCATCGCTCTGTATTCACAACGATTGCACCTTTGACTTTTGCCATTACATTGAAATTTTGATTTGACTTACAAATGTAACAAAAATTTAACTAACAGCTGAATTAAAAAAGCTCAATTTTGTGACATCAAAATGAAAAATATGATTTATTCACATCTTTCAATACCTTAGTCAAGTCTGTATCGAACTTATAACACTTATTAGTCTATAGTTGTTTTATGATCCCAATATTTGTACGGATTTATACTTAGATAGGAGTTGTAGTATTTCTTGTTTCCTGTCACCTCCTCTCCTATCCAACTTGGAATTTTTATAACTTCATCCTCTCGTTCCAACTCTATTTCTGCTATTATTAAACCTTCATTTTCAGCCATAAATTCATCAACTTCGAAAATATGATTTTCGAAATTAATTTCATACCTAAGCTTTTTAATCACAAAAGGTTCACACAACTTAAGTAAAAGCTCTGCTTCATCCACAGAGATTTCCTTTTCCCATTCAAATCGAGTCAATCCATTGTTTGATGTAACACCCTTAACTGTAATAAATGCCAATTCATTCATTATTCTAACTCTTACAGTACGTGAAGGCTCCTTACATAAATACCCTTGTGAAATATGATAAAACACAGAAGCATACTTTTTATATTCACCTTTAACAAGAAACTTTCTTTCTATTTCTAATGACATATCATTTCTATTAAATTTCAACAAACATTTTTTCTAACAGCTTTAAAAAATGGTTAAATCTATCGATTACATATAGTTTTAAAATCACAATAATCACAAACTTTTGAATTTTGTGTTTGAATAAATGGTGTCGAAGTATCAAAAATAGTATCGAGACAAAGAGTTAAATTAGCCACAAATTCTGATTCAAAACTATTAAAATCAGTTACGATGACTTGGTTTTTTTTGTCAATTTCTTGAATCAATGCAGTAGTAAACTCATCTTTAAATGATTCCTTCATATAAAACACACCAGGAAATATCTGCTTACCGTTTGAATATTGTTTATAGAGCAATCCATAAAGAAATGTTTGAAATACATGTTTAGGACGTTCCTTTAAACTAGAATCAAACAAATCTTCAATTGTAATAAAATTCAAATGGCGTTTACCAGTTTTATAATCTAAAATTCTTACAACATCATTTTTTTCATCAACTCTATCAATAAATCCTTTTATATTTACATGTTTAGTTCCATTTAGAATTGGTATTTTTATTTCACACAATTTTTCTGTATCAATATATACAAAGGGAGCATATTCTTGATCTTTCTTCAATGCTTGTTGTATGTAACGTTTCAAAATCGTTGCAATTAAAAAATTATTACCCTCAAGTTCAACAACCACACCGTTATACATTTTAAAATACTTCTTTGCAAATGCTCTATTTATTGCATTATCAATAAGATAATCGGACTTTATAATCTGTTTCAAGTCATCAACAGTTACCATCTTACCTTTGTATTCTTCATAGATGTACTCCAATACTGCATGATATAATATTCCAAAAGTATTTGATTCTATAGTCTCATTTATTTCCTCTTCTTGTCCGATGTTTACAACATATTGCAAATAAAACTTCAAACCGCAATCAATATAGGTGTTAATGGCACTGGAGGATAATGCTTTTGATTTAGTTTCTGCGTCACAAAATAGTTCTAGTTTTGCTAATACTTCATCTGATTTATTAATCTGAATTGGAGTATTCTGACTAAAATTTAGGTCATAAGAAATTGACTTATGAACTATTTCGAACTTATAATGATATTTCAACTGATTGAAATATCTGCTTATTTCGCCATTATTGCCCTTTTCAGAACGGGTATCATAAATAAGATATATATTTTTTGCCTTGTCTATTAGTCGATAGAAATTGTAAGAAGTTATTGCATCTTGCTGTTCAAATGTAGGTAACTCAAATCCCTTTCTTAAATTGTATGGAATAAAACTTTGAGAATTGATTTTTTGTGGAAATACCCCTTCATTAAAAGATGTGATAATTATTGTATCAAAATCCAATCCTCTAACCTCTAAAACTCCCATAATTTGCAAACCATTAAGTGGTTCACCTAAAAACGGTATCGACAATCCATTTAACAATTGTTTGATTAGTTTTATAAGTGTTTCTACAGTCAATTCAAATTGAACTTGGTCAATAACATCTTTTAGTCTATTTAATGACAAATAAACTTGATATAAAAAATCACATTCAATATCATGACTTGAATGCTGTTCACGAATACTATGCCACCTCTTTTGCAGCTCCAATAAAATTTCATTCAAATATTCTATTAAGCTAAAAGTAGAATTCTGAATGCAAAAAATCAACTCAAACAAATGATTTCTTTTTAAAATTGATTCATCTACAAAAAACATATTTTTCGTTAAAATCTCTGTACGAATCCACTGCAAATCATCATTATATAAAAGACTGATAAACTGATGATTGATCACATCTAATACAGACTGAAAATAAAAACTTGTATTATTTTTTGATTTGCGATTATGTTTCTGTAGTTCAAGAATACAATCAATAAAACTTATAACAGGTGTTGATGAGATTGGCAGCCCCATTGTAATATTTATATCTTTTATTTGCTCTGGAATACATTTCAAAAGAGGAATTAGTAGTGACTCATTTGGGAGAACTAATGCTGTATTTAACCATTGCTCAGCAGACTCGCTTTTTGGGTACAAGTCATTTAAAATAGAATGAACATGTTTTGTTTGCCCTACAGCAGAAGGAACACCAATCAATTCAATACGTTTTACATTTGAGACAGTAGTGTGGCTAGAAAGTTGAAATTTCGATTGAAACATTGATGTATTTTCATGATAGTACATCGAAGCTTTATTATCAAGATCTTGAAGCATATCAGACTCATAGTCCCAATAAAAATCAGCTTTTCCTAGTTTTTGAAGAGTTAAAAACAATTTTTTCTCTGAAGGATTTAATGCATTAAAGCCAATAAAAACATAATACTTATCCCCAAAATCGAACTCTTGTGAAGAATTGATCTTTTGTATTACATCTCTACAAATCATTCCCTCTGTTGCAAAATTCTGTGTCAATAATTTATTATTAAAATCAATATATATTGAATATAAAACTGACCATATTGCTTCAAAGCTATTTACAGTTGATATTGAAGTGTTGACTGAAAAACTAGACCAAAATTCCTTTATTGCCTGAATCTGATTTTCAGTAAAGTAGCTAAACGAATCATTGATAGTATTCAAATCTTTAATATTTGAGAATAATTGCTTTGCATCAACTAAATATTTATCAATCTCGTTAAAATCAGCAAGCAGCATCTCACCCCAAAACAAAAAGACATCAAAACTTTCATTTGATTTAGAATGGGATAAATAGATCTCATACAGATTAAATAATTGAAGAAACTTATCAGCATGCTGATACGATGACATTGAATTAAAACAATCATTAATTGTAATTATATGGGGACTAAACAAAGGGGTTTCAGTAATATCTGACAAGTATTTTTGAAAAAACAAACCAGCTCTTCTATTTGGAAAAACGAAAGTTAAATCACTAATATTATGTTTATAATTTGCAAAAAGTAATGCTGCAACTCTAGCTAAAAATGACTCCATATTTTTTATTTATATAAATGCTAAGGTAGAAATTTTATGGTTGACAAATACAAAATACTACTATATTTTTATGGAGATTGTGCATAAATAAAAAATTAATAAAACTTCATTTTAGACAAAATCAATCAACAAATTATATTTTTGGTATAAAATTTGATTTTCTGCTAAAAAAATCATAATTTTGTAATGAGTTTCCCGTTATCCATAAAGTTTAAATTTATTTTATAGCTTATTGATACAGGAATTAATAGAAAATGAAGTATATGAACAATAAAACACTTCCTTTACAATTATACTTTTATGTATTAATTGCTATTTTATCTTTAAGCTACAGTGCAAATGCTCAAAAGATGCAAATTGTTAAAGATTTTGATGGAAATATATATCATACTGTCAAAATTGGAGATCAAATATGGATGGTTGAAAATTTAAAAACAACACATTTTCGAAATGGTGAAGCTATTCCAAATGTAAAGGATAATGAAGCGTGGACCAATTTAAAAACACCTGCTTATTGTGCTTTTCAAAACAATATGGCTAATAAAGAGAAATTTGGATTGTTGTATAATTTTTACGCCGTTGTTGATTCAACGAAAAAACTAGCACCAGCTGGTTGGCATGTAGCGTCTAATGATGATTGGAAAGTGCTTCAAAATTACTTGATAAAGAACAAGTTTAACTTTGACAAAAGCACTGATGGTGCTAAATTTGGAAAAGCACTAGCATCAAAAACAGATTGGATTGTTACAAAAGACGAATATGGTGGAGCAGTAGGAGATGATTTATCAAAAAACAACATTACAGGATTTAGTGCACTGCCTGCTGGCTATCGATATGATGGAGGTATATTTTATGATATGGGCTGCAGTGCATATTGGTGGACATCAACTGATAATAAAGGTAGTGTAGCATGGTATAAATCAATGAGATGCGACTATTGGGGCTTATTTACATTTCGTGATGTAAAAACAGAAGGTTTCTCGGTTAGATGTGTGAAGGATAAATAAAAATCATAGAAATAGTTACAAGTTTATGACTGTTTAAAGTTAGAATATTGATATATAACTTCAAAAAAGCTACTAATGAAAAACGTTAGTAGCTTTTTTCAATTAAAATATGCCTGATTGACAAAATGAAATTATCAAAAATATCAGAAATACTTTGTGGAATAAATTCTGTTTTAGTAGATTCAGAGATTAGTTGGCTTTTAACAGACAGTAGAAATTTATCATTTCCCAATGAAACGATTTTCATTGCAATTCGAACTGATAGAAACGATGGGCACAACTACATCTGTGAACTGTATGATCAAAATGTACGAAATTTTATCATCAGTGAAAATAGGACAGAATTTAATGCCTTGGAGAATGCAAATTTTTTAATTTTAGACAATACATTGATTGCATTACAAAAATTAGTTACTGCACATCGAAATATGTTCAATATACCAATAATAGGAATAACAGGAAGTAATGGCAAAACGGTTGTAAAAGAGTGGTTGTATCAACTTCTACAAAAAGACTTTAAGATTATTAGGTCTCCAAGAAGCTATAATTCTCAAATTGGCGTTCCACTTTCAGTTTGGAATTTAAATAGCGAATCTGAACTTGGCATATTCGAAGCAGGCATTTCAAAACCAAATGAAATGTCAAATCTAGCTCCTATAATTTCTCCAAATATTGGTGTTCTAACAAATATTGGAGATGCACATCAAGAAAATTTTTCAAGCTTAAAACAAAAATGTGACGAGAAATTAAAACTATTCAAAAATTCAGATATAATAATCTTTTGTTCAGATAATAAATTGATTAGCATATCTGTATCTCAGTCAGGATTCAAAGGTTTAAAATTAGACTGGGGAAAAAATGAAAATGCGTATGTAAAAATAAAATCTATTTCAAAAAACTCATTCAAAACGCTCATTCAATTTGAATTTGAACAAAATGACTATTCTTTTGAAGTCAATTTTATTGATGATGCATCAATAGAAAATATCATACATTGTATAGTAGTATTATTATATTTAAAATACTCTTTACAAACAATTTCAGAACGAATAAAGCAAATAGAAACTGTTGCAATGCGCATGCAAGTAAAAGATGGAATTAACAATTGTATAGTAATAAACGACAGTTATAATTCTGATCTTAACTCACTATCAATTGCTTTAAATTTTCTAAATCAACAAGCACTGTCAAAATCTCTGAAACGAACTTTGATTCTTTCCGACATTCATCAAACCGGTCAAGCATCAAATGTATTGTTTAAAAATGTTTCTGAGCTCATTAATAGCAAGAGAATAAATAGACTAATAGCAATCGGCACTGAAATATCCAAACATCAGGATTTATTCAATGTTGAAGAAATGAATTTTTACATCGATACTGACGAGTTTCTAAATTCAACTCAACTTAGAAATTTTAATAGCGAAGTTGTATTAATAAAGGGGTCTAGAAGTTTTCAATTTGAACGAATTTCATCGAAACTGGAATTCATTTCACACGAAACAATATTAGATGTCAATCTAAACTCATTAATTGACAATCTTAACTACTTTAGATCTAAACTAAAACCTGAAACCAAAGTTATATGCATGGTTAAGGCATTTGCATATGGTAGTGGAGCAGTTGAAGTTTCACGAACGTTGCAACATCATAGATGTGATTATCTAGCAGTAGCTGTGGCTGACGAAGGGGCTGAACTTCGTCGAGAAGGTATCAGAATACCAATAATGGTGATGAATCCTGAAGTAGGTGGATTTGGAATGATAATAGATAACAATTTAGAACCAGAAATATATAATTTTAGAATTCTAAAAGCATTTAGTTCTGAGGTAGAAAAATTAGGATTAACTGATTACCCAATTCATATCAAAATTGACACTGGAATGCATCGTTTAGGTTTTGAGCCTGAAGAAATCGAATCACTTATTGAATTTATAAAACAAAATCCACATATTAAAATACGTTCTGTGTTTTCGCATTTATCGGCAGCTGATGATCCTAAGTTTGATACTTTCACAAAGCATCAAGTAGAGATATTTAAATCATGCTCCGAATTAATTACAAATTCATTTACACATAAGATATTTAGACATATTTTAAATTCATCTGGCACTGAACGATTTCCTGAATTTCAATTTGAAATGGTAAGGTTAGGAATAGGACATTATGGAATTAGTTCTATACCAAATATGAAACTCAAAACCGTTTGTTCATTAAAAACAATCATTATTCAAAAAAAACATATTCCAGCTGGAGAATCTATTGGATATAGCCGAAAGGGTATTTCCTCCAAAGAAAGGATTATCGGTATTTTACCCATTGGGTATGCTGATGGCTATGATCGTAAATTGGGTAATGGAGTGGGCGAAGTTTTTGTAAATGGCTCAAAAACTAAAATTGTAGGAAATATATGTATGGATTTATGCATGATAGATATCACTGACATAAAAGCTAATGAAGGTGATGTTGTTGAATTATTTGGCGAAAATATTTCTATACAAGAAATTGCTCATAAGCTAAATACAATTACTTACGAGGTACTAACTGGCATTTCAAGAAGAGTTAAACGAATTTATTTTCAAGAATAGCATGATTACTGTTCAAATATCATCAATTGATAACACAGAAACTATTTTAAAAAGTGGTTATTCACTTTCCATTCAATTAAAAAAAAACTTTGGAATTGTATGGTTTCTTAATTCATTTGAAACAAAAGACCAAATTGAAATTAGTATAAATAAAATAATAGATAATTTTGAACTTCGACACACTAAAATATTCATCATAGAGAATAAGAATGAAAGTATTGATATTTTTTGTGAGAGAGTTGAATCTTCATTTTTGTTTTTACAATTGCAAAATACTAAATCCAAGTCAATACAAAATTCACTAAAACAGTGCCGAAACTTGAGAATACCATATATTCTCTGGAAAACAAATTTCGAGAAACTAAATCTAGATCAAGTTATTGTTCCGGTAGGGTTTTTAGAAGAGGAAGTTGAGAAAGCACAGTTTGCATCTGCATTTGGTAGATTCTCAAATTCAAGTATTCACCTCTTGCTAGCTAATGATTATGGATCAAAAGCTATGAACAATGCAGCTAAAATGATTAGCTTGTTTGATAAGTTTGATTTTAAACACAATCAAGTGAAAGCTAAAACAGATAGCTTTAAAATTGAATTTGAGTCAATTCAGTTTGCCTACCAAGTAAATGGTGGTATTATTATTATCTCTGCATCAAGAGACTATGGGCTAGATGATTTATTCTTTGGCCCTAAAGAATATCATGTAATTCGAAAATCAGATCTACCCATTTTGCTTGTCAATCCTAGAGGTGATTTATATGCATTATGTGACTAAAACAAAAAGAGCAGTTATCTAAAAAATGATAACTGCTCTTTTTGTTTTCACAGACTTGAACTTATTGACCAAAGCTATAACTCATTTTACGCATTTGAAAATTTGTAAACGCTATCTAATTCGTTACCAAGACATTTTTCAAAACTCTTTGACATATTAGAGCGGGGATTAACATTATGGAATCTTTCGTTCGTATTTTCAAAATTGCTAATGATTAATTCGAGTTTAATACTCATCCCAACTTGTAATTTTAATATCATCCAATGATTTATTACAGAATGCAGTAATAAAAGCACTAGCAAGCCTTGCATTAGTCAATAGAGGGATATTGAAGTCAATTGCACTTCTACGAATAATATAATCATTTTCCAATTCACGTCGGCTAGTATTCTTAGGAATATTGATAACCAAATCAAACTGTTTATTGGCAAGCATGTTTTTAACATTATATTCACCTTCTTCATCTGGCCATTGTACACGTGTTGATTTAACACCATTATCGGCTAGAAAATTACATGTACCACCTGTTGAATATAGTTCATATCCTTTCTTTTGTAGCAACTTACATGCGTCAAGTAAATCTACTTTTGATTTTGCTTCACCCGACGAAATCATTATACGTTTCTTTGGAATTCGATATCCAACTGATAATAATGATTTCAAAATTGCCTCCTGGAGATCAAAACCGATACATCCTACTTCTCCTGTGGAAGCCATATCAACACCTAGAACTGGGTCAGCTTGTTGTAAACGTGCAAAAGAGAATTGAGAAGCTTTAATACCAACATAATCTAAATCGAATGCCGATTTTTCAGGTTTCTCTACTTCTAATCCTAGCATCACTTTTGTAGCTAATTCAATAAAGTTTATCTTCAATACTTTTGATACAAATGGGAAACTACGAGACGAACGTAAATTACATTCAATTACCTTGATATAATTATCCTTGGCTAAGAATTGAATATTGAATGGTCCAGTAATATTTAAGGATTTTGCAATTTCTCTGGCAATGTTCTTGATTCTACGTATCGTTTCGACATAGATTTTCTGAGGAGGAAATTGTGTAGTAGCATCTCCTGAATGAACACCAGCAAACTCTACATGTTCAGAAATTGCATATACAATAATCTCGCCTTTATTAGCAACAGCATCAATTTCTATCTCCTTGCAACGTTCGATAAACTCAGAAATTACAACTGGATGTTTTTTTGATACATCAGTAGCTAACTTCAAAAAATTCTCTAATTGTGTAGAATCATGACATACATTCATAGCTGCACCTGACAATACATATGAAGGACGTACCAACACGGGGAACCCAATTCTTTCTACAAACTCATTTACATCTTCAAATGTAGTTAATTCTTTCCAACGTGGTTGATCGATGTGTAACTCATCCAACATGGATGAGAACTTATGACGGTCCTCAGCCATATCTATATAATTAGCTTGTGTTCCAAGGATATTCACTTTGCTTTCTGCAAGTTTAATTGCTAGATTATTTGGAATTTGACCACCTGTAGAAACGATGGTTCCCATTGGATTTTCCATTTCAATTATATCCATCACACGTTCAAAACTCAATTCATCAAAATAGAGTCTATCACACATATCATAATCAGTAGATACTGTTTCAGGATTGTAATTAATCATTACCGAACGAAGCCCTTCTTTGCGAATAGTCATCAATGCATTCACACCACACCAGTCAAATTCTACTGATGATCCAATTCTATAAGCACCCGAACCCAACACTACCACCGAACGATGATCACCTAGATATTTCATATCACTTGCAATACCGCCATAAGTCAAATACAAATAGTTGGTTTGCGCGGGATACTCGGCTGCCAATGTATCAATTTGCTTCACTACAGGTAAAATTCCTCTTGCAATTCGATTAGCACGAGTTATTTTATTTAACTCTTCTACATCATTAGGCTCACATTTAGTAACCAATCGTGTTATTTGGAAATCAGAAAATCCCATTTCTTTGGCTCTACGCAACAAGCTATCTGGCAATTCTTTGATAGCATTGTATGATTCTAACTCGCTCTCCTTATCCACAATGGATTTCAATTTATGAAGGAACCAACGATCAATTCTTGTCAAATCATGAAGTCTATCAACAGAGTAACCACTATGCAAAGCC